>Ga0157364_1000886_pt1 | contig 23352 bp, 19 predicted proteins | sample AttsexASBM2_FD_111476 | JGI IMG/M metagenome (GOLD analysis project Ga0157364, IMG submission 111476) | Fungus gardens microbial communities from leaf cutter ant in Ribeirão Preto, State of São Paulo, Brazil - Atta sexdens ASBM2 | ecosystem: Host-associated > Fungi > Mycelium > Unclassified ...
GTGTGTGTGTGTGTGTGTGTGTGTAAAATGTTACAAATACATATACTATAAATTGAATCTACTGTATAAAATTTACGATGTTGAATATAATAACGGACGTTTACGAATTTCAAGAATGTCCAGAAGGTGTGGTGATTAATTACGATAATAATCTAAATCACTCAGACGTCCGTTAACGTGCGCTTCACTAGTTTACTCTAGTTAAAAAGATTATTCAATCCGATAATCGACGCATGTCGCGTTGACAACGTCATCGGAGCGAAATATGCGATCTCTTTAAAAACGCGTTACTCGTGCTCATGCGAGAAAACGAAAGAAGGTAGAAGCAATAAACAGCGGCAAGCAGCAACCGCAGAAGAAGAAGAAGACGAAGAACAGAAGATAAGAACAAGGGATAGAGAGGGTAAAGACAAGATGAGAGAGGCGTAGTAGTACACGTTGCAGGAGAAGCTGCACCGCCCGAAGGAAAGAAAGCGGTTCGAGTACTCTCCGTCTCTGTTCTTTCTTCAACCTCTCCATCATCTTGTTCTATCTCTTTCGCTCTCACCATACCTATCACGCATACACGCATGCGGGCATACACGCGTACGATGAACATGGTGTGGTCATCATCTTCGCGATTTGGAACGTAGCGTTGCACGAGTGTGAAAAAGCGAAGGGATCTCGTCGGTGCACTTTAAGAGCACCTCATAGTACGAAGGGCGCCCGCGCTGTCTCCTGATATCGCGAATCCTCCCGGTTTATCCCGGCTGCGGAGGACCCAGGTTGAATTGCGCGGTCTCGTATAAGTCTCGTAATAGTTGAGAGCTACCACCAAGATCCGAGCTGAACGGCATGACCAACCTCCTCCTTCGAATCGAAGAATGCTTCGGGACCGGCTGCATACCAAGAAGAAAGTATCTCGCGTGGCTATGATGCTTGCGGCTATATTTCTGAACGAACGACCAGGGCGTCATCCGTGATTACTACTTTCGTCGAACGCACCCTTGTCTCTCTGCCTCTCCTTCAATATCTTTTGTTATTAACTATCAAGAACAACGCTTATATTCATTAGTCATTGAGTTCCCATTCCTCTATTTGACTTGAGTTAAGATATTGATGCGAATACCTGGAAAGAGACAAATGATCTATAATAGATTTGATTACATGTTAGATAATGATTCGCGATGAAATAATTTAGGATTTGAAGAGGCATTCTCAACATATTTCTTTTAATCTTTTTGATGATAATAAAGAATTGATGTAACTTCTTTCTCTGATATTCTTTCTATTAATCGCGCGAGTCAACACAGATATATATTCGAGCAGTGTATGCATATTAAAAGTTTTGTTAGTTGTTAGTTAAGTGTCCTTACAATAGATATATGCATACACGCACGCGTACATACATTCACGATAGAGGCAGCGAGCGGCAACAGTGATAGCATCGAAGTCAGCATCAGCGTCAGCGGATCTCGCGGGCAACGTAAGATGGGTCTCGCGAAGCAGCGTGGCGTGGCGTGGCGTGGCGTGGTCTGGCCTGGTATGGCGTGTCTGCCGTGCCGTGCAGCTTGATGCGTCGTACACACGCTGTTCGTGTTTCGCAGCGATCTGCGATGCGTACGTGTAGTATATATCGACATGTATCCCATGTATATGGCGCACAGCGTCGCGGTAGCCGCCTCGAAGAGATGGGATTGCGCGATAGGCCGTGTGTCGAAAATAGAAATATAATCTGATAGGCTCATTGTGCCCCGAGCTACTCAGTGCTATCTGCTAGCACTACCGACGAATCAGCTACTACCATACTAGTTCATTGTCTTTCGCTGCATCTTTTTCTCTTTTTTTTCCTCTCTTTCAGTCGTTCTTTCTTATACGTCTGTCTTCAATTCTCTTATCAGCAGGTACTTCACAATTTCTGTTGAATCACATTGTCTTCCATTGTGAAGTTATCCCTAAATATCTTTTTGTAATCCACAATGAAGTTGTAACGTTATAGATTGCTATTATAATCGATGAGATCTATCATAAAAATTTTAATTACGATGTAATGATTATACAGTAACTCGCCAGTGATTTTTCGAAAGAAAAACGAAGAAGAAAAATAATCGGCAGCGCGATGATAAAATGAGCGGTGATTTTACAAGAACTGAAGTATTTGGAGGGAAGCCCTCAATTTGCGGGCGTGAGGGAAAAAAATGCTACGCGGCAAACCTCCCGCGGCCCAACCGTGAGATTGGGCCGTAAACCACGGCATAGTGGGAGCGTGACCAATGGCATCGTGATCGTAAAGAAATTAGAGGGGCAGTAATGGTTTCCGGGTACGGTGTCTTCCGGTCGGCATACATCTTCTCCACGACCAGTCCGCGGATATGCGTCCTATATCAGGTTAGCCTGCTGACCCTTCGCGGTAACGACGATGGAAAGGCAGCATTTGTCTATGTCTAGCGGTTGTTTTCTTTCGACCAATCGATTCTGACGTGCTGTAAGGAGAATCGATCAGCATGTCCGAGCGATTCAGTCAGCAGTTTGCTTGAAACGCCAATTAATTAAAATTGGAAATTAATTAATCGTTTCTCTCGCGGTGCATTTAATATCAAGATCGAAGTTAAGATTTTATCTCAGCCTCTTAGGCCGCATGTCGTGTTGCAATTAAAGTGTCACGTTGGATAAAGAGATATAAGTATGCCGATTAATTACGGCATTTTCTGATAATTGGCAGAGTTGGATAATAACAAGTATTATAAGATTCGTCTGCTTCGACATACGTGCGAACAGATACGATTACACTTATCCTTCTTTCAATTTGAGAACAGGAGACATGTTCGAATAATTCTCAACGGTTTAATCGATTCGGTAGCGACACGAGAAGTATTACTAACTGTCAACTGATCCAGCGTACGTGATCGTTTAGAATTTTCGTTTTTACATCGATGTGACGGAGTAGTGCGCCGTTCGCTCGTTGGAAATGTGCGAATGTACAAACAGAGATGCAATCAGTGGCGCGACTGTATCGAGTGCGAACATGGCCCCATGCGTATCAATATGTTTTGTTGTATCCTGCTGACATGTGCATTGTCAAGGGAATAAACATGCATCAACATACGCCGGCATTCGTTGTAACGATTGCCTTTCAATCGGCCCTTGATTCCTTATCTTGTTGCCGCGCCGCGAGAGAATAACAAATTAACAGCATAACAGGCTTATTTGTATGTTAGCCAACAGGGCATGTTAAAGGGCGACATATTCTCGTTACCTCGTTCTGACCTCTTTCGAGAAACTTTGATGTTCCACGAAGGAAAGCTGAAGGTCAAACGCTTCGATATGACGCAAACACGCTTGAGCTTTTATTATATTAAATATATTTTCTTACATTAATACATTTTGGAAATGGAAATGTATGCAAATGAGAAAAAAAATAAAATTTCGAGATCTTGAAGAATCTGTGACGTTTCACCTTTCTGTAATTGCAATCGCGTGATTCTCTATGAATCTCGCGACTCAGGTGATAGCGAGAAATCGGAGTGCTAGGTGCTTGTACAGTATATGACCGGAAACGGAAATGATCAGAGTGAGAGAGTGGTGGAAGTAGCGCGTTTCCTCTCCCCACTGTCCGCTGCCGCAGAACGGTTCGTTGTTAGTTCGTTCGTTCGTTCGTTCATTCGTTCGTCGTTGTGGATGCGCGATTGCGAGCGGAACGCGAAATGGAACGGGAGTTCCCCGGCTTGACCGGTCGGCCGGTCAGCCCGTGTGCGCACTGATTGATCAACATTGTTGCCGAATTAGACTCCAGCGAGATGGGCATATTGATTGGCAATCAGTGTCGCCCGGCCACAACGAAGCCTGTCCGTCCGTCCGGGAAACGGTTTGCTAACGCAAACACCGTCGCACCTGGATCACCGCGCTGTCGTTTTTTTTTTTTTTTTTTTCCGTAAAAATACTGTCGCCGGCGTTCTACCAACATGTTTGACGTCGACATCCACCACTTTTGCCGTGTCGAGCTCTTCGTTATCGCGGGATTGATTCTGCGCAGATGTAATGCTACCAAAAATTGCACGATATTAACAATTAAGTGTCCGTTTACTTTTTAATTCGTCAAGTCACACTGACAACAATATGTCGACAATTACAAGTATCTAACACTATCGATTTTATTTATAATGTATAACATATATATTTGAAATATATAGTTATGTATGTTATGGATAATTCTTACAGAAATCTAATTTAATTTAATTTTGAAAATTATTCATTTTGAGTATTAAAAGACTCGAAGTGTTTTTAATATTTAAAATAAATAATTAATCACTACTTTCTAGTATTAAATTTCCGTAAGGAAAGTGAGAAGAGAGACCAAGAAACATAAAATAACTTGTGCTACTCTGGTTTTCCGTTCACAATTACTGTAAGCTGCAAATTCTGAGAATTCTGAGAATTCTGCATTTTGCTCTTAGGACCGCATGGGATTGCCGATCTTTCGACGCTCCCAAGATTGTTACTATACATTTCACCGTAAAATCACCCTCGCGAAATCATCGTCAGCGAAGAGTGGCGAAAAAGAAGTCGCGCGAAGCTATCGCGATCCCTAGCGTGACGTCTTCTCGATCAATGACGATCCCTGTAGTTGGTGGGCCGGAAAATCGGCGCCGGTCAGCGCGTGTACGGACCAGAAAATGATCGAAATTACGAGTCAAAATTCCCTTCGAGCATTCCCTGTCCATTTGGACGATTGTAGATGCACTTGGGCGAGAAACAACGCGCGAATGCCTCATGACCTACGAGCGTAACGTGGAATGCCACTTTCGAAGCCAAAGCGCTTTCATCGATGTGCTCGCGCGCTCCTTTTTACGATCCCTGAAACACAAAAGCCGTTTTGCGCCGCGAAGTAGCCCAATGCGGAAGATGTAGGAGCTATTTTAGGAATATTACACTCAAAGGCGTGATAACGTGAAATGTATTGAGGTTACCAATTTTTTATTCTCCACACAAAATTCAGAACTCTAAAAAAATATAATATTGCGATTATCGCATTACATTTTTTTATTGTAAATGATGAATCATTTTTCTTCTTATCAGGTCTGCGAACTAAGTTGACAATTTGACCAATGTTTGGCTTAAAATTATTAGATTTTATCTGTATCTATGCTAAATAAGATAAAAAAAAATATAATTATTGAAGAGTAAATATTTACATAGAAAATAATAATTAGTTGAAACAAAGTGTTATAAATATTTTTTTATTATAAATACTTTTTTATTATGAATAATGGAGTAATATGCTGATTGATATATTCGATCTATACCTATATCAGCAAGAGAGAGAAAGCTGTTTGTGGTTCGTGATATTAGAAACCTCGACGGTGGCGCGTTTATGAGTCGCGCATGACCACCGACAATGCTTAGCGGTAAGCCATTCGGCGTGTAACGTGCGTACCTTTTCTTGTGGAGGAAAGCGTTAGTCGCGAGTGCTACAACTGTATAGATCACGCACGTCGCAAAAATCTCTCTGTTTCCAAATGCTCATCTAACAAACCTGACTCGACAATAACTTCTAGGAGAAACTTCTGTTATGCAACCGTCTTTGATTTGGGTATATTATGAAGATAAAAATCGCATAAATAGAATTGGATTGCACTCATATCATGTTTTACACATATATTTGTATATTCTAATGGAAAAACTTTTATTTGTGTTTTACATCTTTCCTCGAATCGTAATGAAAAAGAGAATTATTATCATACATTATTTTTTTTTTAAATAAGATTTCCCGATTATTATACAACAAAGAATATTTCTATACGTAATACTGGACAACCATTAAGTTTGCCCCCTATCAGCTCTCAGATCGTTATTCCTTGAGAACTCAATCAGAGGCCCATCTTTGCCAACTCACCGCATGAATTGTGGTCCATACTCGAACGGTTAATGCCGGTCGACCTCCTTTTAGAGAACACCATGGCAATGGGCGTAGGTCCGGGCAGATTAAGATCGAACGATCCTGTGGTCGATCCCGCGAAAGAACCTAAGCACAAGCCTAAGCACAAACGATTCTCGCGGCGCGCCCTCCCGACGTTTACCCTGGTAAACCTTCTTCTCGGCCAGATAAGCCTTTGGATTCGACCCCCGAGGTTGATCACCGATAGCCCATGGCCCTAACATACTCCAACCAGCTAGCACCCAATTCCAAATCCTCTGGCATCCTCTTGGACGAAACTGGCTGATGCTGGCGGCAAAAGGGCCTATTTCGAGAGAGAGCATCTTTGCTCCCTTTTCCTCACTCCTTTTTATGGTCTGTTAAATGAACTTCCCTTGCTCTTTTATATCGTCCAAGTTGACTCGTCGGTTTACTCTCTCTTTCTCTTCTGCCAATTTATGCGTAACTCGTGGATTTTGCTTTGGATAGAAAACCTGTGAATCGAGTCTGTGCAGGATTCTTGTTACAATTGCATTAAGCAATATATCCGTGGCTATTATTGTAAGATACAGAAATAGATACGAATGAGAAAAAATTTTGAATTATCCAAATGTAATGTATATATAATAACTTTCTTATATAATAAATTTACTTTCTAAAAAATATTAAAATTAGAAATTAATGTATATAATTTGTGTATGTGTATTGAAATATAAAATGTAAAATATAAATTTGAAAAATGTAAATTTGGAAATATATGTAATTTATAAGTCAGAGATTGTTCTTCACGAAAAGCATAAATGTATGAAAAAATAATTTCTTATTTGTTTTAAAAGCAGTTAATATTCATTATAATTATAAAGTATCATTCTAAGCAAATCCACTTAGGAATATCCGTAGTACTTGTATGTGTATATGTGTATGTGTTTCAGAATGTTTAAAAATAATGAAATAAAAATATGAAAATATCAAATATCAAAAGTACGTATTATTTCGCATTAATCGATGAACTACTATTTACCAGACGTATCCTTTTACTTAGCTTCGTTTATTTTGCTAATTAATTCATTTTTTATTATATGAATTGCATAAAAGATATTTCTTGCTAAGCTACAAAGCGAGCGCACGTACACGCCTGTAAAGGGTGTTTTCACGACGGGGATGTTACTTTTCAGGGCAGTCTGGAACAAGCGAATAAGAATCAATAATTAGTCGAGATCGCTTCCTAAAGAAGCGATGCTTCTCTCGAGGACGTTCGGACGAGATTGCGCGCGCCGAGAAGGCATCGTCAGGCATAGACAGGCAATTAAAGCGACTCGCGCTTAGGCTCGCGTCTCGTGAACTTTCGGTAGGCGCGGGGTGAGGTTTAACGACGCTTGGAATGCAGTTTCGTAGCGAGTTGAGGTGGCGGGGGAAAAGAGAATAAACCAGGTGGAAGAGGAGCAAAGTGAATGCGTGTATGTTGGAAAGAGTGAGAAAGGATCGCGGGATAGAGAAGAAGAAGAAGAGATTTGGACCGCAAGCAGGGAAGAGATAGCGCTCGCGATCGCAAGAAGATGAGAGGGGAATGAGCGGGCTGCCCGGTAGCAGTTTCCCAAAGCATCGCCATTAATAACCACCGAGATTATACGCTGTTGAAGCTGATGCTGAGGCTGAGCGTTGGTTGCTGCTGACCGCAACGTCGCTGCGAGAGACGTTGGAAACGAAGACGGCGGAGGAAGGAACGGCAAGCAGAAAGAGAGAGACTTGCGCGCGCGCGCGACGTAACAGGGCTGCCATTTAATATCGCTTACCCGTCCAAGCTAACGGCCAACCAAGCATTCGCTAATTTCTTATACGAGATGCCACTGACTAAGCCACAGACTAGGATGAGACACGCAGTAGATGTAGGCTGTTATCGCGTGCGCATTGCTTTTATATATATCTTTATTGTCATGTGTCCATCACTGATAATATTAAAAATAGAAGCTTTTAGAGAAAGCATGAAATATCTTTTTTTTTTTAATTAATAGAATTTCTAGCCTGCGAGAAAAAGTTAATCATTTATATTGGGGTCATCAAAGTCTCAGCTTATCCTAACTGTACGACGCAACGAAAGCGAGAGTATTTTTTTTCGCAACAGCCAAGAGGATTGACGTGGAGGTATCGTTGCTTGTCGCTGAAACATGCAACGTATTTAGCGTGTAAGAGGCTGACGATCCCCCGCAGCGGGTGTAACACCAGTGAACGTGGAACGCGGCCAGATTGCATACCGGCGGCAAGCGCGTTTGTCCGACGTTCCTACGTCGAAGCCGGTGGCGGCTATTTGGACAGCCTGTCGACCGCGCAGACGGTCGGTGGAACACCGGGGCAACAAACAGTACAATACAATATTACAATCCAGGCAACATCCCACCGGCGCAGGTACAGAGCAGTGACAGCGCAACATATCAACCGCGGTGTGCTCTCAGCCTGTGCGTCCGCTCTCTTTCCCGCTCTATCTCGCTTCCCCTTTCATATACCGGGCGTCTCTCTTTCCACAGGGCGCTGTCTATACCTCCGCCTCCCCCTCGTCTCTCTTGCGCGTAACCCCCTTGTTACCCCTCCGCTCCCATCACGTGTTCCGTCTTCGTTCGATTGCGTTCCATCTCGGTTGCACCTCACCGAGCGACTATATCTGATTGGCTGGATCATTAATCACCGGTGACCGCGCGGCAGCCCTGTCCCGTCCTGCAACTAAACTCGTGGAATCGAACTCACCGGGGTGTACGTGCTGCCGTTTTTCTCTTTGCGATACCTTTTTTCCCTTCCCTCCGTTCTCTGCCCCCGCATCTCATCTCCCTCCCCTCTTATCGTTACTCACCCCTGCACTCTCGTCCGGCGGCGAAAAATCCCGCAGTCACGACTTCAGAAAAGAAGAAAGTTCGATGTGCCTTATTGGATATGTCGTGATTGAAATCAGCTCGAAATTCCCCCGATCTCTATCGCGTTTCTTCGAATCTAAAAAAACATTCTTCTTGGTAAAGAATTTCATCTGAGTATTTACCTTACTTTCAAATCTTTTTTTAGCATCTTAGCAAGGCATCGTTAAGAGTGCTCGAAAGATCGTCGAACAACAATGTCAATTTTATTCGCCGCAACAATGTGATTACAGTGTCTAGATAGTGTGCCGCGTTCGTTGGTGATGATCGACAATCGTGTGTTGTATCGGCGATCGATGGGGCATGACGAAATTACTTCATTATTTGATGCCGATTGAATGGACTGTGAGCCGTGCGATACCTCGTATTGCCGCGGGTTAGCGTGGCCTTTAATCCGGGCAGATTGCGAATGGAAAGCGGTTAATAAAGCATCGAGTTGTGATTGGTCGACTAACTCGATTAACTTGTCGAATAATTAATTTATTCAAGATCCCGCGATCAGTGCCCGAGGAAGAGTAAAGCGTGATGATCGACTTTGCAAAACTTCACCACTATTCACCCATCATCCACCTAACGTGGCTCGTTCCGTTACGAAACTTATGATGTCGTTAGAACATCCGCCTTTATCGACTCTGTTACACTGCATGTTTCGTATTACGAGCGTTTCTCACCTCCGGTCTTTAAACAATTTTCTTATTGCGTCATTTCTTGGTTTTAACCATGTAACATACACACATACTACATCTGCAGTATTCATTTTCGCAACTTGACATTAAATTAAACGATTACGAGTTATTCAATATGATAAATGCACAAGATGTACACTAAAGATGTCCGGGCATTCTCATTTGACGGATCCATTAAGGGCCGCCTGTTTTCTGTTTGCGACAGACAAAAAGCGCGTTCTCAGGAGAACGTGCTCTTCGCGACAGTTTTTCGTCCAGCAGACGGTCAATCAATATGATTCAGTTAGAGAGACCTGAACTGTGCGATACTCGAAGGAGATGCGGCGGTAGGTAGGGTCTTAGGATAAGTTGGAAAAAAAACGTGTCGGTCGCCTGTTACGACAAATTGGGAGCTGCCATCGTGACAAACCCAACGTATCCTCGAGTGACCTCTCGGTTCGCGGGTCCATTGACGACCCCGACTCGATCTATCAGGAAGCTATGACCCTCAGAATCTCCTGGGAACACCTCTAATAGCCGGATTATCTCCTCTTGTGTTTCTTCTATTACCCTTCGCTCTTGCCTCTAATAAGGATAACGAGCTCGTCACGGCCCTTCCGAGACTCCATCGTTCTCAATCTTTTTCTTAGAGCAGGTGGACTCATTTGAATATGCTGAGTGCAATTACTATTTTTTTCTCTTTTTTTTTTAAAGGAGAAAATTTGTTATAAGAGGAGCTTATGTGCCAAAACATATAAGTCCCAAGTTAGAAAAAAACAATTTTGACTCGAAATGAAGATTAAATCTCTCGTCTGAAACGAGTCATCGGAGCGAAATATCGATGGGGCAACTTTTTAGCTCCTAGACATGCGGCATATAGCGTTGGGTTATTCAACGTCCGCACGGTGAATGAAAGTTATTGATTTATCGATTGGTTCGTCAAGCGATTAGGAGGGTCTGTTGATTAATAGTCGACGTATGCCACAAGATAAACTGACGTACTGGCGTTCGTCGACTTCTTGTTTTTCCTCTTCTTCTTCTCACTCGGTCCCGCGACCGTCTGTGTTCACCCCCTTCACCCCTATCCCCGCTCACGAATAACTCGCGTCATGTAAGTTATTTGTACGAGAGTCGAACCTTTAACGACCGTGTCTCGCAAGACGATCGATGTTTTTGCTATTCGCGCGCTCACCGTTCACCTCGGAAATCTCCACGCGAAACGTATTTAGAAATTATTTTTAAACGATAGATTTATTTTATCGTTATTATTCTTGCACAGAAGATAAAATTTTGAAGATAAAAACTGTATTTTCTTAAAGAAAAATCGATATGTTCTGGGACAGCAATATTTCACTTGTATGTATAACAGTTCGAAAATACTTAGTTTTATGTACAATTGAATATATATATATATATATATATATATATATATATGTATGGGCAATATATATATATGTATCAGCAATTAATATAATATATTTCGCGCAAAAAGCAATCTAATTTTTTTAGATGTATATGTCAGCTAAAATCTTAAATAATAATAGACAATACAGTTATCGAAATTTCCCTAAGCTTAAGTGCTCATATCGCTCGTGCATTACGATTGATTTTCAGAAGTTGTTCTTAGAAAAACGTACAAGGTGGTCGACGTTCGCCGCGTACGTCGTTCTGTACTGTAATATCATTCCCGTCAAGTTTTAACGCGTTAAAGCGTGGAAGGAGTTACCATCCGGAGTCATCTCGAGTGGCTCATTTGCTGTCGTTGCTGTCGTTTGCTGCCGTCGGCGAGGCCACCGGTGGCTCGAAATCCATTAACGTTTGCTGCGCGCTCAGAAGGCCGACCAATAAATTTTATTAATACATTCGTGGCAGGGCAATAACGACAGGCGGCATTGTGCGTGAACGGACACCGAGATGAAAGAGAGAGCGCATGGATTTTCTCTCTCTCTCTCTCTCTCTCTCTCTCTCTCGACTGTAAAGCCCACAAGTAGCGATAATGGTAGCGTTTTGCGGCGACCGGTAAACCACTCCGTCTTCCGGGATCCTGGTGGCCAGCGGGAGCGCCGGAGAACACGACTAATGCATTTGCAGCATCGAAGTGACAGCAGTGGCGACTACCAGACACACATCGGTACTTTGTACCTGAAGAAAGCCTGACGCTTGATTTCCATTCTTACGTAGTAATTGAATCGCTCGCTTTTGCCGAGTGACTTGTCATCTTTAGCCGATTAAGGGCTGATTATATCTATTCTTCGAGACTTAATCAAAATTTTTCTTTTCTTATTTAATAGATTGAACTGTAACTAAAAAAAGAACGTTGTTATTCAATAATGAAATCATTATAACATTTTTAAATAAAAATTAATCTTCGGTGCTCCCATGCTCAAACGCTAATCCACTATAATGCGAATGGTTTTAAGATCCATTTATAGAATACACTAACTCGAGTTAAATCAATGTCTTACGAAAACACGCTGCATATAACCATTATCCATATATTTTTTTAAAAATAACGAATGAAAAGCGGTCTCGATAATTTCTATATAACGAGATACCATTTAGATATCAAATTTAGGCTTGTCCGCATAGCTGCGTCTATATCGGTGAATTCCCGAGGGAACCATGATCGTTTTCCAATCTGGCGGACGCCTTATTACAGACTGGGCCGGTCAGGCTGGACGCCATACGGTTGCACGTGTCTACGTTACGAGGGAAGAGAAGAAGAACCTTACCGGGTATGTATCCATCGGCCAACCAACGGCAGCCGGCGGGCTTCTGGTCGCAAGAAGAGGAGTCTTGAGACGCGAGAGGAGTTCGAGAAGCCGCGGTGACGGCGGCGGTGGTGGCGGGAGAGAGAATGAGGGGGGAGGGACCGGAGAGATGCTGAGGCCCGCGCGTATGATATTAAACACTATAATTATTATTTAAATTCCAGTAGGATGGCTCCCGGTGTTGCGGCTCCCTCTTCTTCGTCTTTCTCGTCATATCTCCCTCTTCTTTTCGCTCTGTTTCTCTCTATCGCGGTTTTGTCCTCCCTCTCGCGCCTTTCATCTCCCACCACCCCTTCTCTCCCCGTACCATCGTATGGCCGCGCGCAGCCACGCGCTTTTTGCTCTCGTATACTGGTCGCCCCTCGTCGACTGATCCTTTTGCTTTTTCGAAGTCGCTTTGCTTCTGCTCCGCCCGCGCGTAGGCGCAACTCTCTTGGTCTCGTCGAGCTTCAAGACCGAGACCGAGACGAGAAAGAACGGTCGCAACCATAGACCCGATCTTATAGCCATTGCCACCATGAGATGGTTTATTGCCGAGACCTGACCCCATGTAATCACTATAAACTATACCTTCCTCTCTCGGAGAGGGCCCTTTCTCCCGTACCCACGTGTTCCTATCAGGTGCCATTACGCGCAGCGCGGGAGGCCCGCCCCCTTCTTTTTTCTTCTCCTGTATTATCACCCTTTTCTTTATTTTTTCTACTCTTTTGCATCATATAATACGAAATTTCTGTATATTTCACTTGCCTCTTCTGATTTTTATAGGAAATTTTTGATATCTTTTGTTTCATATCCGTATCTAATTATTATTTTCACACTAGAAAATAAGATACAATTATTTATTGCTTTACAATATCTTCTAAGTTTAAATATATAAAGATAAAATTGAAAATCTCAGAAAAATTTTCTATACATTTTCATGTGAAATAAACGTGGAAAACAATTATATACATATATATAAAGATGTTATAGCGATGTTGTATATTATTTTTATTATAATTTTCTGCAGAAATGTTAACGTATCATGATCTACCGCCTTGCCCCGTTTTTCTTGTCTGAAATAAATAAATTCTGAATGATGATCTTCTTACATGACTTTGGGTTTCTTTTATATTTAAGTATTTTTCATCTCGGAAAAGAACCGGACAGTTAACGGACGTGTTCAAGCATGGGGAGAGTTCTCCTCTCAACTTGGTGCCTTCAACTCCGATGCAAATAATCTTCTTCCTCTCATGACCGAAGAAAAACAATGCGCCGGATTCAATACCGGTAGCGAGTCCAAGCCGAGATCGTGCGTTGTGGGTGGGCCTCTCTCTCTCGAAAGAGGAACGATAGCAGCAGCAACGGCATCGAGAGAGCTGCAGGGGCAGCATCGCTGCTCGGTTTCACGGTCTCGTGGAGCTGGCGGCTACGTTGGCTCTTATGGGAACGCGATAGATCCGATAAAGATGCACGCACACCAAAATCTGTCGGTTACGCATTTCTTAAAGTTGCTCCATAGCCACCTGAACGGTTATGTTCTCCATTTTCAGTCTGGACACGCGAATCGTTATCTTAATCGCAATCTGTCATCGATTTTGGAATCTCTTACGTGGTCGTAGGCTGTTCAGAATGTGTGCAGAATTTGATGCATGATGTTAGCGGCAAGAATGATTTGCTTAACGCGAAATACGGACAACGTATTACTGATGTGAAAGAAGCTTTACAGGGGTAGCGTAGTAGCCACTGCTGAAACGATTCCTTCACAGTGGAGACCTCCGTACGGGCTTGTTATTATTTGTACTATTGTTGGCTCGTGACTTGCAACCCGGGCCCACGAGTCAGCCGCTCGTTGGCTCGACTTGTCGGTCCGCCCACAAGAAAACAAACATCGATGTATTGCCGACCGTCTCCGCTACGTTTCCTTCCTGGCGTCAATGATGGTGGTAAACCATAAAGTTTCTACTAGTATTTTATCAAGTGCGATGGTAGTTCCGTCGCAGTTGAATAAGTTAATGTTTATAATCATAAACTGAAATGTATTCTGATATATTTCAGGTATATTTTAAATGTAATCGTGTTTTACGGATTGCACGATCAGTGACTGGACACGTGCGGTTTACTAAAGGGATTGCGACGAGTATCGGTGATTTGATAAGGATCAAGGACAGCGTTGAATTCTGAACGTCAAGAGAATGGTTCGTTCTCGCTCTTGCAGCGGCTGACACACATTCGCAGCGACGGTAACCCGTTTAGGAATCAACGCGGCGGTCATTACCAACTTTGTCGTAGTGGGACATTCAGCTAAGAAGCAAGTTGCTCGATGAGGAGTGCTGGCGACGATGGAAATCGCGCGTTTATAAATGGTCGTTCGTTCGTTCGATTAGATCGTGAGAAAACGCGCCACTTAAGTCGATACTAACGCATGGAGGTCCATGGAAAAGCCCTGCGCGAACGACGATCATGGTCGTCCTCGGTTGATCTGCCCGTATGCTCGATCGTCGATTGTAAACTCCTTTGGTATCTCGATCGGCGAATGCTTAGACCTCGCTCCTTGGCAGTTCGTTCACTGCCTAATGGTGGGATCGGTAAGGAGCGATTAAATCGCAGATTCCTTATCTCACCTTACGGTTTCCACCCTGCTCCCTGGGCGGGAAGTGCCCCGAGGCGTGTACGAAGACGCGGCCGTACTTCCTCTCATCCTCCCTTCGTGCCGTCGACGTTTTTCGAGCCGGGTATACTATACGTATCTCGGTGCAGAGGCGCGTCATTATACTCACGTCACTCAAAAGCTCCTCTTCTTCTGCCCTGCCGGGGTCCGAAGTTATGAGAAACACGAGCCGCGAGGTAACCGCTGCTGCCGCCACCGCCTCGGTTGGCATCTTTTCTTCTCCTTCTTTTCCTCCTCCTTCTTTGCCTCCTCCCCTTCCGCCTTCGCCATCTTCGTCTCATCGTCAGATCGCTGCTCCTCGAACAATCATTTATAACCGCGCACGATAATTCGTGCAACGTGTCCCCGAACAAAAACCGCGATCGATAGAGGTGCCAGATAGACGAAGGGACGCGCTCCCGATGTCCCGCGGTCGATCGTACTTACAATGAGCCACTGCGACACGACGTCTTCAACGTTGGAGCCAAAGTCTTATCTCATCTTCTTTTTTGATGATCGGTCACAATTCTCGTTTCGATTCGTTTTCAATTGGATATCATTGTCCTTCGTCGCTATTGATCGAATCGATTTTTGGTATATTTAAAACTATTTTTTTTCATAGTTCATATCTTTGTCAATAAAATTTGTTTCTAGTATTATTCTATAACAATTTCTTCGAAGTCTTTGAATTAATAATAAAAGAGATTACTTTTTCTGCATTGAAATTTTATAAAAGTCTACGTAAGTTACAGTCATCTTCGAATTGGCATCGAGGAACTTATAACATACTTATAACAGATGACATTTGCAAGTTTGCTCGATATGCGGAATTCATATAAAAGTATTTTTTTCCCTTGGCGGGCGATAATCGTTAAAATAATAGATACCGGTGACGATGTGTGACTACTATTAAGATACAAAAGGAAAGTCCCGGGCTGGTGCAATGCGTAGGCGAATCGAGAGTGCAAGGCCCACGTCGAAGCCTCGCCCTTTCCTTGGCACCATCTAACTCCATTCTTTTCACTCGAGCTTCCCCCGCTTCGTTCGGTTCGCATATACCCACTAAACCCATAATTAGAGGCTTTCGTAAATTATATGCGCGAACGTGTGTCCCCTCGGTAAAATATCGGCTTAATAATAACAGTTGAAGAGTACAGCAATTATCAGAACCCCTGAGGAGCGAGAAGAGAGAGTCTCCATGTTCTTTTGTCTCCTCCTCTTCCTCCTCCGCATGGAATTTCTTTTTCTATCGCACCAGATGTATTATCTTCGAAATAAATATAAAACGAATATATTTATTATAACAAAATTTTACAAACAGATCTTTTGATCAAACATATAGTACAGGAATGTGTATCTTGGGAGATAAATTGAACCGTATTTTGACTAAGCGCACTTCATATACTGGATAAGTATGAATGTCAATGCTTATGAAGAATGTGCAAATTACTAATGAACAACACGCATAAACGTGTAATGCACAGAGAGAGACATGTAGAAGTCATTAATCGTTTCATGCTCGCTTATTCACGAGGATGGATATCTTTAGGATCTTTTCTAGTATCGACTTGCTGTAAGAAGAATCTAGTCTGGGTGGAAAGAAGCTTTGTTGCGGCATGTCTGTTGTTTTGCCAGTTATAATTATACAAGCTCGTTTTTCGTATGGACGATCATGTGGGTACAGCGTTCGTTCGTTTGATGGAACGCGCAACCACAGGTTCTTAAGGACAGCCATAATGCGCGACTGGGTACAGTGGCTTTTTATTGGCTAATTGGTAATTAAGTCGGGTTAAGCAGTGAGCAGCCAACGCTTTCTTGTCTGCCTCGAGTCGTTCTGCAACTCGCTAATTTAATTTGCGGTTTCGTCGCGTTCGTCTCATACCTGAACGGCAGAAGCTGTTCGTTTGCGTTCGTTTCTAATTTTTCGAACAAGTAATCGTATGTTCTAAAGAATATATTTGAACTTACAACTGTATACCATAAACTTTACGTTGAAATAGATGAATGTTTTAAAAGTATATTTATAGTCACTAACTCTAAAGTCACTGAATGATTTTTGATTCAGTTATTTGTAAATCTTAACTGTAATATAACAACAGAAATTATAATATAATTTTAAATGAAGATAGAAAAATTTTTTTAAATTGGTTGTTGATATTGCTTTGCATACATCTATTGTCACAAAGCTGCAAATGTGCATCGACATGTGCCTTGTCCATCTAAAGATTAGAACTCTAGAAGCCACCAAGATTTTATGAACCTCAACTCTTTGAGAGCTGTCGTTCGTGAGGACCGAGTGACGTATATACACCGATATACTGCGAGAAAAGAGAGGGGGTACACCCTGAGGGCACGAAAAACAGGCCTGGCACTGATTTGTCGACGAGATTAGACAATTTGTAAACACGCCGTGCCGAGTGTACCGGGTTGACCTGTCTCTGAACCCGTCCTACTTCTCTCTCTCTCTCTCTCTCTCTCTCTCTCTCTCTCTCTTCTGTCCCCGCTCCTCTCCCTTTGACCGTGAAGAAACCCGTCGTCGTCGTAATTCGAATGCATTCACCCTGGTTCACCCATTCACTCCTTCCATTCATGTCGGTCTTTTCCTCGTACGCACCGACCGCGAACATGATGACGCCGTGAATTCGAGTAATCGTGATTATAAGGAGGTGGAAAGGAGCGCAGGAAAGAAATGGTGGACCACAATGCAACCGCGATCATACTGGAGGTCAGATCGAGTCGGTCGCGAGGTACGGATGTGGAGATGTTGTTCTTATCGATACTGACGAAGTCGCCGTGTAGTCGGGGCGGAGGACCAGGGAAAACACGAAGGAGGACTCAGACACGGATTCTTCACTCAAGGATGCACCTCGCCACACCTCCACTGCAAAGAAATCTGCCGGTAAAGAAAATTAACCGGATGTGACGTTGTCAAGAATCTAAAAGGCATCTTTGCTCTTATAATCGACGTGACTTTTTTGTTTTATATATTAATGCTACACTAACCTTTTAATATCACTTCGCTGTTTTTTATCAATCATTTATTAATATCATGATTATTTTGAATAAAAGGGAAAAAAAAAGGATAAGTACAAAGGCATATTCAGACTTATTTTTTTCATCGTGTAGAATTAATTGAAGCCCCTTGAAGAGAATGTGACTTGTCTCCCTTTTCCATTTCTCCGTCTGGCTTCGCCCTTCGCCTCCCCTCTGCGGTGTTCTGAGATGAGCGTACGGCGAGATGTAACTATGTGTTAGGGCGGTGACTTCAGACTTGCCTAACCACACGTGGACACATTGGCTCTCCTCGCGCCCACGCGCAGAAAAAGCCACGGGAACCCCTTTTGTTCCCTCCTCTCTTTGTCGTTAAACAATGAAACGCACAGGGGACCTCTAATAACCTCGGCTCACGGCACACGCAGGTATAAGCAGGTAGTACCGGCGCACATTGCGAGGTATGATGTGTAGGTCGCGGTGCCGACTATGGGAGACAAATTATAATGAACGACGGCGGCGACGAGACAATCCGCACATTGCAGCGTACTGCACGAAGATGCGAAAGTATTTCTATAGCTGAGCAATGTCTCCGACAAAAGGAGAAGGAAATCGAGAAGAGAAAAACGAAATGAGTCACTTTGTGACAATTCGAGTGTCACGTCCGGCCTGTCTGAAACCGAATCATTTCGAAAATCATTTCGTACATAAATAGTCATGTTTCGTTCCGAGTTATCAATAGTTGTTGATGACACACGAGATTCATTTCATATTCCAATAAAAGTGGCAGTGGGACGTTGCTCCTTATAATTCGGCGGATCTAATGGTGTCGGAAGATGAGCGAGAGCACAATCTTCGCATGGACAAAAGAGAAGAACAAGGGAGGGAAGGGACATGAGAGTTCTCCTCGGCTGGCTCGAGATCGGACTCGTGACCCGGCCCTTTTCGTTCCTGGCACATTGATTCTATGGAGTGACGGATGGTTTGGGGTCGAAGGAGGTCACGGTGGCGCCTCTTGGTCCCTTCCCTCCATTCCTCGCGTTCAGCCCTCGATGTTTAGTTTAGGTTCATTCTATCTCGTATACTTTGCCTTTTTTGTCAGTATATATCCTGGCTAGGCCTCGACTTGTATCTCATCCCGAAGGGAAATGCAAATAACTCAAGATCATGGCAGTACTAGTACTTGGCTGTAGGTTTTAAGTGTTGTTATAGTGATCACGCGATAATCATACATATAATTCGTACAAGAAAATTCAAGTATCAGGGTAACGGGAGATTTACTACTTTAATATTTTGAAGTATATGATATTTTGAAGTATCCTTATATCTTTAAATCATGTAATGGAAAAGTAATTGATAATAAATAAAATATGTATACTTACTACACGGAGATGGGAGACATTTGATTTGCAACAATCTTGTAACGCACAGATCAGTGATTTTTACCAATATTCTCTTCCGAAGTACATTGCAACATGTTTATAATCGTAACATAACTGAAGAATATTTGGAACGCGATTTTGCAACAGACGGGGAAAGATCTGAAAGATGATGTCACGTGAAGCGTGGGGTGACATGCACGAGTGCCGCTCCCGATGGAAAAATTAATAGAATCATTTTACTGAACCAGTCTACAATCTCTGTTTCTCCTCTCTTGCACGTGTATTGTGACTCCAAAAACTCGTATACTGAAATTCTCAGTTGGGAAACAGATGAGCGGCATGAAATGGAAAATATAGCAACGTCTCACCCTCCCAAGACTACCGTCGCCTTTCGGGATAAGAAAGAGCTTTATACGCTTAAGCATCCCCGCTAAGATTTGTCACGAGCTAGTTCGCCCGGTCGAGTCACCATCTCTCCGAGCCTTGATAAGGAGAACTTCGTAAAGCGGTCCGTAGACAGTGCTGTATCTTCCACTACTCGTTACTTTCTTTTATATCCTTAGCAACATTTGATAATGCTGTTTTAATGTTAAGGAAAATCAAGTTTGCTATCCATCGTTTGCATTTACTAAGATTGGAGCAACAATATAATGATGGATTGTTGTAATGATAAGGGCAGCATTTTTTTCGATTTAATTTTCAAAATCTTTGTGGAAACTTTCTCGTTGTAAATTAAGTGAAAATAAATTTGTGAAAAGCTGTAATATGATGTATTTTTTTTTGCGAATTCTGCTGTCATTTCCTTCAAACACATTAACTCGATATGTTTCTAATAACATATACCGTTTGACTGTATAAATTTTACGACGACGTTTTCTCGGTTTCGAAGTACGCAAATCGCGTGAATACGAAGAGCTTGACAGCCGGTGGTCAAAAACCCACATTGATGGCGATGATGAGATTCATAGCCGTCAAACGAATCGATAGCTCGTAGGCAGGCTATAAAACTGCGCTAAAACGAGAATGATGCGTTGTGGTTTGTAACTTCTATTTCGAGACGCGATCCCGGAAACGAACCAAGTGGCAAAAGGCGAGGCTTCTCTCTCGCTTCCTTGCTTTATCTCTCTCTAAAACCGTTACAGCGTACCATGCATTGTGTCGAACGGTATTATTACATCGACCTGCCTGTACGTCTTATAAAAGAATCGCGAGAGACGAGCTGTGTTTGTCTCCTCATTTGTCGTTATGTACTTTCTTTAATTCTTTTTTCTCCACTTTTTTTTACTATCGAAGAAAATTATGCAGCCATTCCAGCACGCTTTATTTTAATTCTAAAACTATCGCAATAAAAACTATTTACTTGAAACTTTAACGGTGGGAAAACCGCTCTAAGATCTAATGTTTTCGGAGAAAGAAGCTTGTTTCTTAGTAGCAAGAAGAGTTGCAGTTACGAGATGCGTCTAATTCTAGAGTAGTGCGAATAACACCATGTGTATTAATAGCGTATCGATTGCAGAACCAGTTTTGCTCAAACAACACAAGGGCAAGATGTCCGCAGAGTTAACTCTAAATCGTATTCCGGTCTAATAAATTTCCCCACTGGGGAAGATCCGTGTGTTAGCGGAACTGGTATACCCCGTAGCTGCTATCTGACAACGTGTTTTCATATGTTAAAGACACGATCCCGTGGAAGGAGACGTTACGCGGCGACTGGTAGTTGCTAGAGACCATTCCTGCTCCTTTCTTTTCTCTCCCGGGCGATAAAGCGTCCGAGGAACGGAACGAAGGAACGACAGTTCTACATATTGGCTGGTATCTCCGGCCATTTATCTCCGAATTCATTACTGCCTAGCTGATGCAGCGCGACCGTGCATCGTGTGTATACCCTGCCGGAAAAGGACCACGAATCCCTTGGTTTGCTCGATGGCCTCCTCCCCCTTGGTCCTAAAACGCATTTTCTTTTCTCAAGGAATTCACTTTGTATTAGAAGCTGACAAGCTGTCGAAACAAATGTACCCTCAAAACCGTTTCTTTTCCTTCGTCCATAATCATCAACACAATATTAACGTAAATTATCAGAAGACTCGTGTAAATGAATATTTGATTCAATAAAAATGCTAAATAAGAAATGATTACATAAAATGAAAATAATTAATACTACGAAAGTTAAAATTCTTATTCTCTTTATTTTCTTTAACAAGATTGAGACTATCAATAACATTGAAAGAAACAAAAACGAAGCAATTATTAAAGAGCACGCCATGTAAAAGATAATGCTCTCTGCAATTAGTTGCGTTGACATTCGGTGGCGATCTGGATTCTGTAACGTGATTGTTATTAAGAGCTACATTACTCGGTGGCTTTAATCTCTTCGCTACGTCCGAGGAGAATCGTCTCGTTTAAACACTCTTTCGCGACTCTTTCGTCGCGAGCGATTTATCATTCCGGTCGCGCTAGTCGCACTTCGGCCAAGGTCTTTTAGGCTCTCGTCTTCTCCCTCTTTCTTTCGCCGTCCTATTCTCTCGACTGAAATTCGAACGACCTTGAGTTCGTGATATGATTTTGCAAACCTACTCTCACTTTCTCAAAAATTTTTTCATAACTAATATAATATCACTAAGTAAAAGTCCGTTTTCGATTTATATTTATTTCGCGGTATATTTAACTCAATTTACAACAATCCACTCGATCACACTACCTGTATTCGTCATTGATAATCATTGAATCGGAATCAGCACTGCATATCGGCGCACAATGCATTTGTAACGTGAAGACGATCAATTTTACTTGGCACGTTCTGGCGATATTTATTTCGGGGGCGATTACGTGAAATACGCGCAGGGTTGTAGGAGAAACACTTATTACGAAAACATATGTAAATCCCTTCCTTCCCCGAGATCACATCGATGTTGGATACTCTCCCTTCGCTTCATTGTTTCGGGCGACTTTTTTCCACTTACAATCGCCGTGCCATCCTGTGGCCCCCTGCGCCATTCCCGCCGCTCGCATTCGTCGTTCTTCACCGGCCGCGCAGCATCACATCGGATATACGGCACATACGGGGGTCGTTATGTTTTATGGCTAATTGTTTTATTATCTTTGACATATTTCCAGTTTACGGCCGCGGCTCGACATTTTGCTTCATGGCTGTCTATTGTACGTGATGAACGTCGCTTTATGTGCCACCCTGGATTATACTTCGGCCTACGCCTGGCTCGTGTTTTATTCGCAAGATGTTCATCGCATCGAATATGATAAACAGCATTTCTTTATGATAAAAAAGACATCTTTTGTATTATCTCATGAAAAAATGTATTCGATTCGCAATATAAGTATCATTGATTGTCTTCGTTCTTTAATCAACTTTAATTAACTTTCTTTAGTTCTTATAATACTATAAAGTTTTATTTAATTTAATTCGATTAAAATTATACAAACATAATTAATGTTTGATTAAATTTATCCAAAATGCGAGAAATTCTGCAACTTTTGCAAGAATAACTTGCAGAAAAATGCTTGTATACGTTGCATTTCTTGAATCGGTATTTTGGGATCGCGAATATTTCCGCTACGTGTCATCCTCCATTCCGTCAGGCTCGTCTCGCATTCCTACGCCGGAAGGACATCTATCACACCCTCGACATCCGCAATTGAGCGTGTTGCTTCGATGAGAAGTCTGACCAACGACGAGCAAAGATAGACAGACAGAAAGACGTGCGGTTCGAGAAAACGAGGAGGACAAAGTCCACGATGAACGAGGATACGTACGTTGGAAATTCTTTTTGGTTTAGGTATGCCAATATATCGCCTTCCATCATCACCCCTCCGGCCACCTCTAGGATACGTGACTCCTGGTAAGAATGCACCCATCGTCCCACCCGATCGGCCATACTGTTGGGGTTAAAATAAATAATGTCCACGTTCCGTCAAAATCGAGTCGATACGTGAATTCCTATCTAAACTAACCCCCAGACTTCCTACGATCCTCCGAACATTCGAATATTCGATTTTGGCGTGAGTTCTCTCGACTGTGATACATTTTGAGTATAGATCAAATGTTATTAACTTTATTATAATCACTTTATTATAATCACTTTTGTAGAAAAAAATGTTTTAAATTA
>Ga0157364_1000887_pt1 | contig 23339 bp, 12 predicted proteins | sample AttsexASBM2_FD_111476 | JGI IMG/M metagenome (GOLD analysis project Ga0157364, IMG submission 111476) | Fungus gardens microbial communities from leaf cutter ant in Ribeirão Preto, State of São Paulo, Brazil - Atta sexdens ASBM2 | ecosystem: Host-associated > Fungi > Mycelium > Unclassified ...
AAAAAAATTTCTTTTCTTTTTTTTTTTTTTTTTTTTGACGCGCATTTAACATTCGCGATTTTGTCCCTTTGACTCCTCCTTCCTGAGAAATCCCGCGAACGTCGCACGCGACTTGTGGACCGCGAAGTGAAAGTGTCTAAAGTATGTCTTTGGATGTCGTCGCGAGGAGAGACATTCACAATTATGGCCTCGATCGTCCCGCTGATAACGACGAGTGAAAATTCTCGCTGAATCAACCGATGTCTCTCTTCGCGCGCGTTTATCCGTTTTGGCGCCCTCGAAATTCCGAGCCCGCATCGAGATCGAGGCGCGGTCACCGGGCGACCGAGAATCATTCCCCGAAAATGTACAATAAATTTCTCTCGGTTTTTCGCGTCACCTCTCGTACACACAAGACTACTCGTTCCACCAAAGTACACACTGGCACAAAACGCTCGTTTAAGACCCGCTCGATTCCCAATGCACTCGTTTACTCCTTTCCCCTCTATAACAGCTTTTTCGTCTTCTCTTTCTTTTTTTACAATAACTTTTTTTAGAACATCCTAAAAACCACGAGAGGATAGATAAAGTCGATATCTTTTAATTCCTTTTTATACACCTAAATGTTACTTGCATCCATTACGGACGGGACCGCCGGTGACCAAGCCGTCAATCGCGATAGTAGGATTCAACCTCTGTTGACATTCGTCATTTCCTCCCTTCATCTCACTTTGCTCACGTCCTATCGCGCTTACATTCTAACACTTTCTCACTGTATCCGCATACCTTCGTATTCTCGCTCTCAACGTCGCTTTCGCTCCTTTTTCTCTCACTCTTTTACACACACTATTCACATTTTCACGGTCATCTATATTATCTTTCACACGATTTTCCCTTTCTCTCGTTTTCTTTTTTTTCAAATTAATATTATTATCATGAATCCTCGCTACGAATATGTCGCCCCTTTATTTTTGTCTGCCGCATCTAACGTATTTCTTTTTTTTATCATTTCGAAATGCAACCGCGACCTTTATAAAAATGTACACTTACTACGTTTAATTGTCATCATTTTCATCATTTAAGATACAACAACATACTATACGTATATGGCTCTACAGATGTTCGCTTGCACTGTAACTCAAATGTGTGTCGTGAATTATCTCCCGGCCATCCGTCGACGCCAAAATCGACCGATCGACGACGAGAGCGATTCTCCAGGAAGATCGATGGCGCACTGAAATCGCGGGAGTACCGTACTCTCGTCGTTTAGGCCCGTACTTTGCTCTTTATATTTTTTCTCGTTGACAGAGAGGGCATCGATCGTCGTCGTGTGTGATACGTCGAAATCGGAGCCGTCTCGTCGGTACTCGATCGATCGATCGCGCAAACGCGTCGACGGATCTTGGGAGTATGGATTTTTAGTGTTTATTATTCTTAAATTTGTTTTATTTTATTTTATTTTTTTGGAAAATTAGGACCTTCCCGCGCGCCGAGTTGCATGGCCACTCGGACACGTCGGGAGTTCTTGTTTAGAAACTCCTACCCGCGTTATGCTTCTGTCGGGGTACCCGCAAGCAACACTTCCCGGGCTGTGTGTGATCGTCTTACATCCCTTCGCAACCGTCCTCGCAACAGCCGACGGTACGGTTTGCGCTACCGCTTGCTAACATTGGGTTTTTTTTTTTTTTCTTTCTTTTTCAACACGAGTTAATAGAGCTCGATGGGCATAACGGCCTAATGAGAAAATCAGGATGTTAATTTCCACGGTGTGTAAAACGCACGGGTTATCGCGAATTCGTGGGCCAATTCTGTTTCTCCGTTTTTCTCCACCTACGCCCGTGTTACTCACGGCTTTAATGACGATTGTAATCGACACGCCGTGTTGTTCGATTCGAGAGGCCGCTCGACCCGCGCATCGGGGGGATACGGATCGATCATTCGATCGAATTTTGATTTTCACCAGTGAGCCACACAATGGGAGAAAAAATATTTTCCCATCCGGACTCTCCGATCCCGTTCCGCGGGTCGATCCCTCGAATCCGGTGTATAGTCTCATCCGATTTTCTGTGTTGCGAGCGGGCGGGCCCCAGTCTCGTTGACCATGGCGTGTGTGTTAAACTGGTCGCCGTGTCGCGGCGGCACCAGGCGGTATACTGTATACAAATATTATTAAGTTTTATCATTACAATATAGGATCTTTTTTTTCTTGTTAAGTTTATGTGGCATGTATATACGCATTGTCATGGGAAATGAGAACCAGTCTTATGGCGCCTGTCTGTTAAGCGCAGGCATATTCTGTAACGTAAAAATATATACATCATCTGTGTGGTATGTATAGTGCTGCTCTGTAACTCAAGATTTTACATCCAGTTAATTGCATCTCGTTTAAGTCCTGTACAAAAATGTTCAGCTACGCTTTGAGGCAGATTCAGCCCCGAGTCGGTAAGCCCGAGTCGCGCGCATTTCCCCGTAATTGCCGTCGTTGATTCGTCGGCATATTGTATCTCTTGAAGAAGAGATTTTGCGGCGAGACGATTACGAGCTATACGCGGATCGCTTTTGGAAACGATCCTCTCTCATTTTCTATACGCGCACGGAGAACGCGCGACCCAGTCTCACGGGGCAAGAACGAAGCGGACCCGCGGGTAGGTTACCATTGTTATGTTATTTTTTGTTCACAAACTGCACGGCAACTAGTGTTCTGTTTATCAATTTTTATTTTTGCTGTTACGTCTGTCTATTACTGCTGGTACCTGTTACTGTGTTTACGTATGCGTATGCTTGTGACAGTGTATTTACTTATGTGTCCTCGTGTGAAATGTTTCTGTCCCGTGTCGCGATCAAATGGTCGTGTGAGGATGGCGTAATCCGTGTGGTGTCCTACTAGTGTGTGACCAAACGTCTCCCATACCTTATCATCGTCGTATTATCATTAAATATCATTAGTATACTATATATAATATTATATCGAAAATAACGGATAATACAACACGTAGGGAATCGAGGGGTTGCGATTGGATAAGGGGGGGTAGGTAAGGGGAGGCTAGTTGGTTGAGGATAGTTGGTGTTTTCCGTGGGTTAGCTCGAGGGTAGGACGTCGAGGGATATTGGTTATGGGGGAATCAAAAGGGGCGCTAGCTGCTAACATCAGCTTGGTGGTTGTTATTTCGGGGCGTTACGCGCGTCCGCGCTCGCGATCGGTGCTCGGAGACACGTGATCGTCGCGGGAGACACACCGATCGACGCTCGACGCGACGTCGAGGTCTCTCACGGGAGAGAACGACCGGTGGACGATCGCGTCTTAACGTGAGATCTCGACCGTCGATCGTCGAGTGCTGGTTCAATTCATCCGACGCGACTCGCCGATCGCGAGTGCTTCGACGGCATTAATGAGCGGCGGAGCTAAAGTTACATGGTCTCCCCACACGTGTGCGTACAATCGTAAACGAAGTCTTTTTCATTACAAGTTTGTCTACTAAAAACACTAATGATAAATACGTTATCCGGCGGGTTCTTTATACTGACTGGATTATATTCCGGAGGATTGATTGAACGGAAGTTCGGCGGGGTGAGGCGGGGCGGGAATTGATGGTGACGGCTCGCGATTAGATCCACAGGTAATTACCGGGGAAAGGATCTCTGCATAATCGATAATTGGATTGGGACAGTTATCGTGGATAAAAAGAGGGATAATTGTATGATCCACTGAAGAAGGGTCATGCGTTCAAGAGAACGGGGTGGGGGGGGGGAGGGAGAGAGGTGAGTAGGACTTAAAACCGGGTACTGGGTTACTTTTAATCGCTTGCTTATTAGAACTGGACTGGCTGATACAACTGGTAGAATACAAGTTTTTTTTCTTTCCTTTTACATACGGCTATTACTTCGATATACGGTAGGTAGTTAGTTATGTAGTTGTCGACACACAATTCAATGATTACTGGGCATTTACTGTTTATACTGCTTTACTGTTTGTTTAATTGTTAATAATTAAGTAAGTTTAATTGTAGTTAGTTAGTTAGCTCTTACGTAGCTCTCGTCATTCATAGTTAATGTGGTTAAATTCTACGCTTGTATTTGGGAAGTCTTAAGGGGTTTCGGGGATCGGTGAATGTGGGTAGCGCCGAGTGTCGGCCATAACGATACGGCGATCGCAAGAGTCATGGGTACATCGTGTCGCTCGACTTCCGAAAATGGATGCAATCATCGGATCCATCCATCGGATCGGAGCATCACAACGCGCGCTCTCGATCGCAACCGTCGATCGCCACAGCATCAACACGCGACATGCGGGTTACTTTGATGGGGAGTGGGAGAGACCATAGTACACATATATATTATGTAATTATACTTATCGCATAGTAATTGCATTTAATCAATACACGTGTGTATTATCGGTGCAAAGCAGCGTTCCGAACTCCTTGCACTAACCAAAATATTTCCATAGGGCGTGGATAGGTATAGCGTGTGTATGCGAGTGTGTATATATATCTTGTCTGTGTTTCGTGTGGACATGTGCGTATATGTTGGTAGACATCTTCGTCACGTGGACGCGTGATTTCTTTTTTCTTTCTTTTTTTTTTTTAGCGAAAACCGTTTTTCGAGTAGACGATCCTGTCAAGAGGACGGACGTTTCCCGGCGAGGACGCATTTCAAGCGCGTTTCCCGGCGAATTGTACACGAAGCTTTCATACGTCGCGATACATGCGTTACTACGGTGTGCGGCACAGCTCGTGCACCTGGTCTCGGAGGTATCTTATTAAGCGTACGCGTGTCACGCGAGGACGATAATGCCCATGAGATAGCCGTGGCCTCGTTTAGCGCGCATCTAATTGCGCGCCAAGACGAGGTCGAGGCATCGTGGTATTGTACGCGGATTCGTCCGGAAACGCGCGACGTTGACCACTCTGGATGTGCTTTCTTTTTTTTTTTTTGTAGTTGAATTAATAACAGAACGTCTCACTACAATTTGATATATTTTACGCATGGTCCCGATACGAGTTACAGTAATCGGCGAACGCTTGTTATTCGCGTGTCAGTGTACCGAAGATAATTAGAGGACTCTTCTCTTCCGCGACGACGTGCTATGCTCGTCGTTTCGTTAACACTCACTTTGAGCTACGGCGCTGATTTTAGTCGCGCCGATTGACAGTGGCCGGTCCTCTCGACGGCGATCGTCGGCTCGTGTGAAAGTGTAAATCTGTTTCTGTCCTGTATGCATGTTAGATGTGTGTATGCATAGCCGGCTTAGGATGAAATAAACGGGCAGCGGGCGAGCACCAGTCAGGCTTTGGGTGGGCGTTCGGTCTATGTCGGGCCCCTTTGTATAATTTTAGTATTTTTTTCGTATAAAATCAACACTGAAGGCACATTCTATCGGACGAGTCGGCCCAGTGTGTGCTGTGAGTGAGAATGGGCGCGGGACCCGAATCCACGTGTTCTACATGGCCGCGGCACGCCTGGCGTATTTTTGCTGCGGGCCCACGGGGGCCTTATGCACCCCCGTTGCTAGCACGGGGCAATCACGGGGCAATAGGGCGAGAGAGGGCGGGCTAGGGGAGGAAAGGGAAAACAGGATATAATCTTAAAGCGGAGATATTTGGTGGCAGCCGCGGCCGGGCCCCGCGCGAGAAACTGTTGTTTCATGTGACGGTTATTTTGATCCGGTTGCCTTCGTCTATTGCGTCGGGTTTTGGGGGTCTGTTCATTTTTTTCGCTTAAGTCGAAATGGCTATTTCAAAATTGAGAGCCGGCCCGACGCTCGCCTGACTTTGCCCAGGCCAAACACAATGGTCTTCAGGGTATTTTGTGCCCGTAGTTGCGCGTGTGTCACGGCATCGATTCCCGATTCCGACCGAAGATCGCGCTATACCTTGGCTGTAATTTTGATAATAAAAACCGGTGATTCTATCGAAATTCTGTCGAAGAATGAAGCAGACGTAGTTCAGTTTATTTCAGCCCGCAAGGATCAGCGTTAAATCATTAAAAATATGTATGCTGCTATGATATCTGTAACTAAGGCTATTTTTTTATCTGGCGAAGAATATTAAAAATATTTCCCTGAGTATGTAGAAGATAATTGCGAAATCTTATGTTCTTTATTATAAATGCTTCTTTTGCAACCGCCGGAGTCGTCGACGACGGATCGCATCGGAATAATTGTTTGTCGCTGTATCCTTGCGAGAAGGAGGATAAACTTAAAACCAGTTCAAAACGATCGTATAATCCTAAGTGGATTACTCCGATCGAGTCTGTTACGTATTTGTTCAATTACTTGACGTTAACTATCATGATTCAACATGATCTTCGGCGAATAATCAAACCATTCACGCGCGAACTCCAGGCACTGGGAATAAAAACGTGAAGAGCCTGCGTGTATATTGTGATGTGTGTATAGCGTGTGTACGTATATGTGTATCACTCTTTTATCCTCTGCATTTTTAAGAATTTCATCGGAGAAGGAAACATTGCTCACTGGCGTGGAAGAGCGTAGAACCGGAAGCCGTCGCTTCGATCGATTTTGAATGATTGAAATTGAACACTTTTGCGTTCTTTAAATATTATACATAATGTATAATATTTGATTTATCGACAAAATGTCGATGTGAACAACGATAAAATTCTCGACATATATAAGAAACGCCAATCATTCTCGTTCGATCGACGCGTTCGTGTTACAGTTCCGCGATTTATGCGTGGCTCCTAGAGGTCGTCCCTAAGTAAATTGATAATACTGCTTTCCCCTACTGTCCGTGGCACCCTCTGATAACGGCGTAATCTATACAACAGTCGGGTGGATTTCTCCAAACACGCGGATTTCCAAACAGTAATGAATGCCGTACAACGCGCGCTTCCTTCCACGCGAGTTAAACTGGTTTCGAGAAACAGAACGAACGAGCAATTAATTCTTCGTCATAATAGTTCGGCCTCGCGGCATTTAACATGTCAACGATTTAAGTAACCAAGCGAGAGAAACAACGGAACACAACTAGCTACTTTATTATTTATACAAAACGGAGGCGTCACGACGAAGAGAGCTGAATCTCGGAAGCGGAAGCGCGCAGTTGTATGACGAGCACTCAGTGTGTTCAGAAAGACTTACTAGCAATAAAATATCGTAAATACGAAAAAACACATTCTAATTCGATAATTCGAAGCGGCACTTAAACTATTGCGGAATGTATAAAAAATCTTGGCGATTAAGAAGATCGTGAGAGAGCGACGCCGTGCGTTCTGGGGCGACGATTTAAGGGAAACAAAATCGTCCATCAGCACGAGCACCGCACTTGGACCGAATCTTCCAGTCGCCCTGCATCTACATACTCACTATAAAACTTAAACTCAACAATCAGGCGAACCTATAGTTGGGGACGTCGATCGAGAAGAATAATTTGTTGCATCCGCGAACGCGCTTACTGGTTTGTTTTTTCTCGCAGCAATTTTATTATCTTTACAGTGTCCTGGTGTGCGTGTATCATTAATGAGAAAGTTCTCGTCGATGGACGTCACATGGTACGCGTGCTAAAAACAGAGGCAGAGGGCTCGATGGTGTTTCTCACAGAATTGTCCCTTCCAGGCTTCACTTTCTTCTGCGTTATGGGCCTTCGCTTTCTTCCAAACGATACTTTGCGCGCGGAGGGCGCATTTGTCTTTTGCATTCTAATGGAAATTCTATGAGTAGATTTCTTCCTTTTTCCAATTCTTTATATTCAGGTGATTATTATATGCTACTGCTATGACCTCACATGTTGATGTGAGGAATTTTTCCCATTGTGATTGTGTCGTAGATGTATGATATATCTCAGAAAAATACGTGATTAATTATTATTGAGAATTTTTCCATTGTCAGTTAGCATATTTCATGTGCGAACTTTAAATTTCCTCTTTTATTTTAGTCGAAGCCTTTCCTCGTCTATGATCTCAGTATAAGAGACGGAGAAGAGAAGCTGTGAGTAGCTTCTTCGTCACTGTCGTACTGTGGTTGCGTGGATTTATCGAATTTAGAACCTAAAACCAGTATAGCCAGCAATATATTATGTAAATGCATCCTGTGTTCATTTTACTGACTCGGAGAATAGTGAAACTGAAAACCGGTTTTAACGATATTGCGTCCCTTATACCTTTCATAGAAAAATGGCGCTTCGCGATCTATAAAAACGAATTAAACGCCGTGGTAAATTATATTCTTTTTCTTTTAAAATGATCAAATTGCACCTCCGCGCTGGCTCCAGTTTTCTCATTTTTAACGGAGGGTTATTTTATCCACTCTATACATCCTTTTTTTTTATATTTTTGATCAATATTTAACTTTGTCGAATTTAACGGTTTAATATGGTTTTTTTTTTAGTAGCACCCAATCATGTTTTTATTTTAAATATGAGATAAATATTTTAAATATTTCCGGTCCACTTATGTTAAGAGTTTCGTGATGTCTTGGGTGGGTTTGTGAATAGAAGGGGGATGGTGGGGGGAGGGGGGTAAATAGGGAGTAGGAGAAAAGGTATCGAGGAATATGGTGGATTTGTGTATGGGACTCTTGATGGATAGCATAGAGTTCCAAACGCTCCGTGATCTACAGACATTCAATATTAAACAGATCAATCAACTATGTCGTCGTATAATACCACTAGGATAGTTCATAATCGTTAAGTTATATCAATAATATAATCATATCATTAGGTATCATTAATGCTGTGTGTGTGTTTTTCCTCGTGTGTGTCTCATTATACTTAAGTCTCAAGTTACAAGCTAGCGTATAAATGATGGGTAAGAAACGATCGCTCCGACGGCGGTGGATTCTGCCGGTCCGACTTCCCCGGAGTGTACCGATCGGCTTCCTGCGCTGCGAATCCGCACGTTCGGACCAAGGTAGTCGGATACAGCCGCCGTAAAAGCGTCCCACGCACGGTCGATACACCCCTCACGCTCGACGAGGCAGAATCGGTCCCGTCTCGGTGGATGGTTTTTTAGCCACCATGTATCGGGTTGCCTCGTACCGTTTATACTATATATCATTAATCGTATTATCGTTATGTATCATTACTCATTAATTATTTAATTAATCGTTAGGTATATTTCAATTAATCGATACTCTTAACCCCTTTATCGTTTAATTATTATTGTTAGGTTTATAGTTTATTAGGTTTCGATAACGCGTTACGGATTGGAAGCAAACCTTGTTCACGTGGGGAAGGATCACGGGAGGGGCGTTGGGAGGATGAGCTGGCTCCTGCGGGTTGTCACGGGGGCAGGTTGATGTCTCGGAAGGGACGCACCTGTTGTCCCGCGCGAAAATCTGCGAAAAATCAGAAAGTCGAATAGCGGATCTCCAGTGATTCCTTTTCCTTTTTATCATGTGTCACTCATTCTCTCTCTTTCCCTTTTACACTCCTCTTTCGCTCCCGTCCTTTCTCTCCTTCTTACGTACCCGCTCTTTTTCACTTTCCTACGTTATGCGAATTGCTTAGAACGCGTCACGTCTTCAACGAATTGTGCAAGTGGCAAGTGGATCTGATTCGTTTCGCTAGTCAATATCTTAGGCGTTTTTTTAACTTCGCCTATATATGTCGTGGCTCACACGATCGTGTGTAGAATTTTATTCTATTTCTTTTTTTTCTTTTTCTCCCTCTTTTTTATTTGTTTTGTTTTTCCTTTCTTCCGTACTACGCGTTCGATCGCGTTCGGTACGCTCATCTGACGGGACCAGCGATCATTTTTCTCGTCCCGGCGTTGGCACCTCCATCTCGTTCTTCGTACTTGTGCGATCTCGTCCCGTCTGTTCTTTCTTCCGGTCCTTCCAGTATCTCGTCCTCGGAAGTACGATGCGCATCACTTCGAATCGTAATGCCGCCGCACTACGAACAATAAATCGCCGTCCATCGTAGGATATGTACTGCGTGTACAGCGTATTTTGGCGTATTGGAAACTTAAGTCGTTACTATGGTATCGTATTGAGTTCTGTTGCTATTCTGCAATCGACATACTATGGCACTCTGCAACGAGGAATCGATTCGCTTGTGTGTTGAAAGAAGGTTCGTGTACGCTGCAAAAGTATAGTCCTCCTCTTTTTTGCACGACGCATCGCATATCGTGCGGGACGCGCGTAATCGCTGCGTTAATTCTATCCTGCATTGTCGTAAGGTCTTCGTGTTTCTTACTCGGGGAAAAAACTGACGTTTAACAAAGGAATATCGATACGTAAGTAGTGTACAACAGAAAACCGGTGTCGATTGACTCGACGTATCTGTCTATATGGAATATTGTAGTAAAATGTGAGAAATAAGTATGTGAAAGTAGGATCGTCGATGAAGTATCGATAATATAATAAGCCGTGTCCATCGATCGGTGATTTTCATTTGATTGCTATTGTTGTCATTAATATGTCAAAACGTAGTTGTTACCGTTTCTTAAGAATAATCACCACGCTGACGATATCCACGATTAATTGGATCTGCATTATAGCAGTTTATCTGCTTCGAATACGATTTATTAACGGACAGTCGCTATTTTGCGCGAGGAAAGCTGCGAATTTGCGAGGCGTTACGGGCCGGTCGAGGCACATCGTATTTTCCGAGAGCGCCTATCGACGTATTCGTTACGATGCTGTATGCGTGTTTATTAATCAGTACGTTATTACCTCGCATGCCCAATGCTGATTTGTCGATTACTCCATATTTCTATTTGATCTTTGAACGGTACTATCTTTCGGACCGCCTTGCGTTCCTCAGTGCTGGAAAGTAGGGATTTATGACGTCGTCGTGCTTATCGTAGTAATTGGATAATTCATCGGGGACTGTCGTCAAAACAACAACAGCCCATCATCATCGTCGTTTAATTACATTGAACTCTATAGCAATCCACGTGGCTTTGGCTGGAATAATTAAAGTGACCGCGCGGAAAGAAGTGCAAAACGCGTATAACGCGAACGTTCTTATGAAAGATTCGAAATAAATATCAATTTGAAATACTTGCGCTTCACTTGATTCTTTTGTTACTCAAGCGATGAATATATTGCTTTTTAAATCGTTATTATTATTTTTTTTTTAACATTTTAAGTTTCATTTGTTCGGAGTGTTTCAAAGCGGTTTAATTTCCATGTGAAATATTCATGCAACATTGTGATAGTATTTTCATTTTTGCGTGCATCGTATGCAATAGCCTCATCGAATGCGTCGTTTGCGCTAGACTTTTCTCTGGTTATACGGCGTACAATAATAGATCAATTACGATCGCGTCCCGTTCTTAGCTCTCTTCCTCACAGTCGTCACAGTCGAGTCTCACGAAGATACGCTCGTGAAAAGAGATTATGGATGGCAAGGAATACCGCGGATCTACGCGACGAGATTAATGATACGCGACCGATCCCTCCTTCAGCGCGTATGCGTGGGTTATTCGTACATCGCTCTTCGAATCTCTCGGATTTTCTGCGAATTTTCTGCCATCGCCCCGGTCGCGGGTAACGGCGAGTCGACAGTCGTCCATCTTCCGCATCAAAAGTTGTTTTTTTCCGCTTCTTCCTCTCTTCCATTCCACGTCATCGTCTTTGCTTTACTTAGCAACGAGCGTCCTTACACTAATCCCGGGTGACCCGTCCACTCGCGTCGTCGCTTTAATTACATGCAGGAAGTGTTTTTCTTCTATGCGCGAGAAAGGCTCGCCTTCTCGCCGGATAGGTGTATTTCGCTTCGTTTTTAGCTTTTTACTTCTCTCTTTGCATTTTTTTTTTTTTTCTTTTGGAGGGGAACACCTTGCGGGGAGCGTGGGGTACAGCGGGACGTGAAAATGGGGACGGGCGACTTCCCGGGTTTTGGGAGGTAGGGACTTGGAGGACGGGTTACGCGTCCACGTCATACGCTTTTCTCCTTTTTTTTTTTTTCATTTGTCGACGTGGACACGAACCGCGAAAATTTCGAATCCGACCTGACGCGGCGGGAACAGAGAGATCTATTAATTTTATTTTTTTTCTTTCGATGGTTCGGTGGTTTGCTGAGTTAGCTGCGAGGTTTCGAAACTTCCCACCGCCGGCGGAATATAATATATCGTGTATATATATTATATATATTATATATTTATATTCATTTTTTTTTTTATATTAATCTAAAGAGTGAGGATGGTGGAAGTAGGTCGAGGGGGAAGGTCGCCCGTCCTGTGCTTTCCACGTGCCCTGGAAAAGTATATACTAAGGCCGATTTTGGTTAAGAATACGCTTCACTTTTTTTCATCTCTTTTGATCAACTTTTAATTTTAACGTTAAGGCGCAACGTGATAAACTTGTACTTTTTTCCTTGATGTGTCTTTTAGATTCTGGCCGAAACTGCGTGTGCACGTGTGCATGTTCCTGTACGTGTGTGTCCCTTGTGTGCCGCGTTTGTGTACGTGCGTTCGTGTACGTGTATGTGTGTGAATGTACGCGTATGTGTGGATGTGCTGCATCGCGATCGATGTTTCATCGCCTTGCTGAGCACTATCTTGTTGTGTGATTTTGAGCGCGCGCGCGAGAATACGCACGTCACTCGCCGCGCGTCCTCTCGCGCGTCGCTTGCATTTTAGGAGCTGCTTTATTTTTTTTTGGTGTCTGCCAAAAAATGGAATTTTTCATTCTTCGCCGCAATAAGGCGTAAGTAAGCGTTGCACGTGTGCACCGAGGATTTCGAAAAAACTTGGCATCCGAAAAAATTTGCAATCGCGCGATCGCACGACGTGGTACACGCGTACACGCACATACGCCTTCTTGCTCTACTCTTTGTGTGTCGTCTTGTGCGCAACGGAAGATTAGCAATTAACGAACAGAATTATTCCTTGTGCCAAAAATCAACCCAGAAAAACGCCGGTAAAGGTACGAAAGGAATTCTCGCGTCGAAAGTGGTATAGTCATCAAACATCGTAATGCATGTATGAAAGTAGTCAGGTTTTCTTTCGCCTGAAGCTCTGTCTCTCCTGATTGTGAGTGGGTCCAGATATGTAACGATATGCCGCCGGTGAAAACCTGGCGAAATTGCGATACTGTGAGCTGGCTATTGCAACTAAACCTGGTTTTAAGAGTCACGTGAACGAAGTAGCCAGTGCAAAAATTTGTTAAGACAAAAATATGATTGCCCTTTGCAATAATTTGTGCGTTCAACAGTCTGCTCATGTACTCTTCTTTTTTTTTCCTCAAATATGCCCTTTTTAAATATTTAACTAGTTTTTTTCTTGGTGCATTAGCTGTCCCAAGAGAAATTTCATTATCTAGATAGTACTAAGCAGCAATTTAAGCTTCTTCTATCACGTGACTTTTGCATTAATAAATACTGATATAAAACTTTGTTGGTATCGGCCACGTGATGAGCCTTTCTGTGTAGACTGTGAAAGAAAGATTTCAAGTACAATACAATCAGAACACACTCGATGTGAGCGTCAGCGGGTAAAGACAGAACTTCTGGCCTAAAATGTACTGGCTTGTGTGAATAGTGCCCCGTCTCGGACCGAAAAAACGGACTCGCGGGGCGCAGAAAAACAATTCCCACAATATCTTACAAGACATTCCGACCGACCGAGCAAGTCGCCAACTTCGTCATTCTTTGTTCCCCGTTACGTCGGCTAAGTCGCTCGTAGGAGACATTATTATTATCATCCTTCGAACCTTTCGCCCGTGCTACTTTAATGTAGAGGAAGAATTTTCGTTGCTGCTATCTACAGAATTAATTGACGCGAACGTTCGACGTTTGATCGTCCCGATCTAGACGAAGTGACGAAGATGGCCGACAAGGCTGACAGTCGTGCGCCTTTTCACCTCATTCTGGAGGGTCTGCGTTGTACATCTCCGAGGAGTTCATTAGACTCAACGCGGCGATCTAGCTCACATCCTCACACATCAACGTAGGTTTATTGTTGTTTGTTGCTTGCTGCTAGTCCTCATCTCTCTCTCTCTCGCTCTCTCTTTCTCTCTCTCTCTCTCTCTCTCGCTCTCGCTCTCGCTCTCTTTTTCTTTGCTTCTTCATTATTAAATAAGTTATTCTTTTTTTGTCTTAATACACCTACGATTCCCTACACGATAATACGTATAATCTAACACGACTGCTTGTTGAGACGTATGCGCAAGTAATATACTCCAGGAATACAGGCATTACATGTTCTCATTCTCATTTCGTGTGTGCTTCTCTTGGTACACGCGTGCATACAATTCACACTCTCGTTTTTTTTTTTGCCATACTCTCGTTCTCGCTATCTTTCACTCTCTCTCTCTCTTGATTCACGCGCGACGCAGGGTCGCAATAAGAATTGCAGACGGTAAGAAGAAATATTTCCCATTAAATACGGAACGTTGATATTCGTTTCGAAGGAGCTTCACGCATTAGCGGAAAACTGTTTAGATGATAGATATGAAATGAGTATGGGGATACTGCGGGCATGTTGCGAGCGATTGGGTAATATTATATATAATACGAAGCCGTATATATATATATGAAAATAACACAGCGTGTGGAAGCGAAGGCAGACCAGAATAACCCAATTTTCTGTCAAGCAGGATTTGGTCAAGATTCATTGTCCTACACTCTTTGTTCCTCATACTCTCGGTGGCCGAAGGGTTGGATGGATAATGACATTTGTGAAATCTGCCATTCTTGATGGTTGTGCGCGTTTTTGCCTGCTTCTCGATTTTTCTTTTCTATTCTGTATCTCGTGAGTCGAATGTCGGACCGTGCTGGACCATTTTGTTCAATGGCTCCTTCTCTCTTAATTCCTGCCTCGATCTCTTCGTCCTCTCATCACACACGTGTCACACGTAACTTCAGATTCTCACGCACATGTATAAATATTTCTCTGTCTTCTCTCACATTCGCGCTTACTTTCCCGCATTCACGCTCGCGAAAGATTTGCCAAAAGTATCGTGCACGAAAGGGTGGGGAGGGGAGAAAATTCCGTAATAACTTACATTTACAAACTGGCCTAATAATTTCTCCTCTTATACTCGCTTTTCCTAATTTTATCATTTACTAGTCTTGACTTTACAATACATATATGCGGACCTCCCGGTAGGCAAGGAGGTCGGCTCTCTCTGTATAATTTCTTCACTTTTTTTAGCAATTTTTTTAGCACATTCACTCCTCGTCTCTCGACTCGTTTCATTCCATTCCTTTTGCTCGTTGTTCTCTATTGCTCCAATCTCACATTCACTCACTCTTTCATACCCTTTCACTCTTCATCTCTTTCTCTCAGCTAGGATCGGTTTGCGCCGAACGTCTTTTGCCCGTGGCTCCGAACTCAGTCCGAAATCGCAATTCGCATAGATTTCTTCTCAGTCGTGACTTTTTTTCCTCGTGCATGTTATTCATATGCGTCTCTTTTATTATCTTCGATCCGCTTTTATCTCCCCTTGCATGGTTCAACTCGTCCGAACAAAAAAGATCACCTGTTGAGATCGCGAGATTTCGTGGCTTCAACGACGGTCGCATCAAGGACACTTGGCTCCCTACACGCTTCTACACCATCCACAATTTCGTCGGTTTCCATGAACTCTCTCCCATGAACCGCCATCCCTTCCATCCCTCGTCGCCCACCCACCCCTAAACACCCGACTGTTACGGATTTTCCGAGAGGTGCTCTCTTCGACGCTCTTGCGTGAATCTTGAGCGAGATTATTGCGACGTAAATTTCTGATCGATATTCGATTCAAAACGAGAAACGTAAATGTTCGTTGCATTATGTGAATTACTTTGTAAGAGTACGGGAGCTGGAGTATGCACAGCCTCCCGATATCTGTTTTATAAATTGAAATTCTATTGAGTTATCATTTAGGATATTATCTCTTTCTCTCTCTCTCTCTCTCTCTCTCTCTTCATGATCTACGATATATAATAATATTAATAAATGAAATTATCAAATGCGTTGCAAATTAATTATAGTTAAGAATTGAAATTAAAGCAGGAGTATATTAATAATTTTTAAAAAATCTAAAATTTTTAATATGTGTTGATAAAATAATTCAGAATAATAATATAATGCAAAACGAATTTTTATTAAATTAATTAATATCTAAAATTAATAATTTAATAAATTTCGATGCAAAGATTTCTCATTGCTTCCTTTAAATAATGCAAAGGTAAAGTAATGTAAAAAGTTAAGAATAGTTGCAAGACAAGAGTATCAACTGTCCCTGCTGTAGTCCTGTAAATAAAAAATCGTGGTTATTTACGATTTCTCGTTTTGCATCATAATGTCGAGGGGGCACGGAAATTATCGACTAAAAGACAACGTAAGACTTTCGCAGCTCAGCTTGAGGAAACTTAATGATACATCTACGTTAATTCGAGACGCCGGAGTAGTCGACGGCGTTTCGAGCACCCTGTAACTTAGAATTACGAATTAACGATCCATATATACGCGATGATATGTTGATCGCCGGAGGCGGCGAAGCCTCCGACAGATTTTAGAAACATCGTTGAGAGGTAGAGACTCGGAAGACCTCTCGGATTCCTCGGTCGGATTTTACTCCCCCGTTCTCCTGCCCGACTTTTCGAAAGTCGCTCTCACCTTTTAATCCCCTACCAAACGTATTGTAGACTTAACATGCTACGTGTACTACGAGATTATCACACAAAGTTTGCTCACTCGGTGTCAACAATCAGTTTCTTTTTTCTTTTTTCTCTTTTGGCTTACGCACGCGATCTCACATAGAAACATATTTTACGCTCTAAATCTCATGCTCTCCGTCTTTCTCCCACATCATTTACAGATTCTCACTCTCTCTTTCTCTTTCACTCTCTCTCTCTCTCTCTCTCTCTCTCATTCTTACATTCGGTCGTTCTCCCGGGTTCGCTCCTCCACTTCGTTCCTATCGCGCGCGCGAAAATTCGAAAGACGCGATTTCCGCCTCGCTAAAACGTCACGGGGGAGATAATGTATTTTCTGTCCCCCCTTTATCTTCCCCCTTTTTTCTCTGTATACTACCGCGCCACTATCGTAATCGCGCACTCGCCATAATAAATATACCCTAATTATGCTCCTAATAGTTTGAGGAATTATTATTCTCATTGAATTCGCTTTGAATTCCCACTCTGCCTCCTTCGCTTTCTCTCTGGTATCTCTTTCGCTCTCTCCCATTCTCACTGATTTCTCTTGTTATCACGGCTTAATCTCAAACTCGATAGTAATGATCGTAATAATAATAATATAATCATATAATAATAATTAGTTTATTAGTGTGTGTTTTTTTTTAAAGTAGGTATCCTCTTCCTCTGCAGCGTGATACGACCTTCCGCTCGTCTTTTTATCTTTAGTTAATCGTTTATATAATAATTAATAGCTTGCAAGTGTTAACGTTAAATACTATTACTTACTTCTGCTTACGTGTCCTTAAAACTTACGCGTTTAGGTATGTACGTATGCTTATTATTTCTTCCATTCTCTCGTATTTCGTTCTCGTTTAATTTCGTTCCGTCCCGTGTACTCGTTTCTCCGTGCGTCGGCCCCGCTGCATAAATGTAGTATAAACGGCGAGTCGATAGACTTTCTATATTTAATTTTTTTTTTTTTTCGTAAGTGAACGACTTTAAATCTTTCGTCTTCGTTCTTTAGGAATGTGTGTCTCTTCGTCACTACATTCTTCTAGTACATCTCGTCGATCTCGCCGTCTGCCCTTCTTACGTTCGTTCCATTCTCATTGTACGCGCATCCGTAAAATCGTTGCGAATTTGCCCCTTTCTTTGCGCTCGTGCTGTTCATCGCCAGTTTCGTCCCACGATCTATGTCGCGTCGGTAGATCGAGACCAGTAGCATCGATCGGGAGATAAAGAGCGCGGCTGATTCTCCCATCGATAAGAGAAATTTCGGCGATCGCGATGAACCACCAATTGCTATTCGTTACCATTGTTCAGATACTTTTTTTTTCTGAGTCTCGAATCTCTTCGTGGCTCGAGTACATCTGCTATAATATTTATAAAGAACGATTTGTCCTTCGCGCTAGGAGCTTCGATTCTCGGTCGACGGAGAAATGAAAGAAGCGAACTCTTATTCTTATCTCATTTTGAATTTGTAATAGATGGCCTCGAAGGATCATGCGAGAGTTATGTGTCATAATAATTCCTAATTCTCAGAGTTTTACGAATAAACGACCATACGAAAATTCCTCTGATGTTTCAGCTTATCCCCTGACAAAGGCGACTGGGGAAATTCAAATTGGCCTTGAAGATTATTATGCTTGTCAATTTTTTGCTTACAACTTTCCCAAGCTTGTGGTCATATTTCAGTAGCGAAGAATATACGGAGTCGAAATAGTGTCAAGTAATTAATTTAATTCATTATGATACGTACATATGTGATTGACGGTTTTTTTGAAAATAATTGTCGCGAAAGTAAGGAAGATTAAATCTTGTAATATTGAATTCCATTGTAGCACGGTTACGATTTAGAGAACGTTATTTTAATGTTGCAATGAAATAGTTACTTTTTTTTTTAAGTACGGATAATGTTTGAAAGAGCGGAATGATCATTTACAGTATGATGAAATGATTGTAGACATATTTCACAATTGTGTGATTGCCGCTGAAGGTACGAAAATTATTTTATTTCTCGTATATCCAGTGCAATCGAAGAAAAGAGAATGAGAACGATAGTTAATCGACTTGTGTCTTGTTGGTTAATATTGAAGTAGCATATTTTATATGACAAGATTGTATTTAATGCTGAGATCTAGCGTCAAAAATTATGTAACGTTGTATTAATGATTAACTGAGATTACTATTAACGCGTATCGACGTGAAAGCGCAAAGCTTTTAGGATCGAGATACGATGCGAGAAATACAATTCGATATTCGCAGGGACTATTAAATTAGATTTTAAGTGTTGTCTTTGCGTTTAATCTGGATATATTATATTGGAATGTATTATATGTTGATTTGTTTTCTGTTAGTGAAAAACCAATCATTATGCAAAACATTAATATTATAATTTAATTCCGAGTATTACCTTTTACAATTCTTCGTGTACCATTAAATTAAAGCCTCTTAATGACCTTTTAATGTATCATGACACATGGTAACAAAAAGGATAGGATATATTTGATTGAAATAATCTCAATAATGCAATCAGAAGTTGATTATAAAAGCGAATAAAAAAAATGTAATTATAAGTTTTATCAATGATTATTGGATATATTATAAATTAGCTCCGAAAATATTCTTTGAAAATTTAAATTAAAAAGAATTTAACTTAAATATAATAATAACATAATTTTCCAAAAAGTAATTTTTTTATCTGCACCTATTGCCTCGACACGAATGTTAAGTTACCCTATTGCGACAAGCGAGTCATCGAATTCAGATGACGCGTATCCTATAATGCTCTTTTAAAAAATATCCAAATATCTCCCTCATCCCTTCTTTATTCATTCGCTATTCTATTCTTCTCTCTTATTATAAATGTTTAGACCAAAATCTTAGGCCAGTGCCGAAGGAGTCGCTACTAATTTTAGGCCTAGTACGTACGATATAATAAAAAGTTGAAATTTTCAAAATTTCGTTTTTGCTTCGACCATTCCACAACGTATGTTCAAATTTGGAAAAAGGCTACTTGCCTCCATTCTCGTTAATCTCGCCGATCGCAAATTCACGGGTGCTACATTCGAGTCTTTTCACATCTTCCTACGAAAAAAGTTAGATCTAATAGGTAATCAAGAATGTTCCGAATCTGAAATCAAGACCATTTTTTTCTTTTTTGCCTTTTTCTATATATGTATATAATAGTTTCGGATTTTCTCTGAACATAGGAAAGGGTATCAGTTAATGTAAAAATAAAAGTGAAATGACGCAAAATCAAACGCAAATAAAATTTCAATTCATTTTCTCTTTTTATTGTCGTAATTAATAAATAAAATAATAATCAATAAATCGACCATTAATCAATTAAAAAATAGTGACTCGTGACTAGGTTAAGACTCACCGCTTGCAAAAAGATGTGTGTGTGTGTACGTGTTTTTTTTTTGTGTGTATAGCCCGATACAAACTACTGAGGGGCATAATTTTAATATAATTATTATCATAATATAACTAAATATACATAATAACTAAAAATAAAGCGTAATGTCAAGCACAAAATAAATAAGCTTGACAAAAGAAGAACGGCAAAGTAATGAAGGAAGAGAATTCATAAAAATAAGATGAAGATAAAAATTAGTAATATGAAAGAGCGGCGTGGAAATTGCATATGAAGAAGAAGGCAGGGTTAATTAAAAATTAACTAAATGTTCCGTAAATGACAATTTCAACGATGACAATAATAATATTAATAATTATAATAATTTCATATTAAAATTGTCATATTGATATAGATAATAGTGAGTCTAATAATAATAATAATATAATAATATATTAATAATAATATAATAATAATACAATAATAATAGCAATATATAATAATGATAATAATAATAATAGTAATAATAATAATAGTGCACGAAGTAGCGAGAATAATGGTGAAAAAATATGAGTTAAATTATGTGCATTCGCTACTACTTGAGTTATCCCTAATATTTTTATACCGTCTTGTAATTATCTACAGAAAGTTCTAGTGAAAAAATAAGGTCACAAGTAAGAGTATAAGGGCGCCGTCCTTGATTTCTCGCATGTTCGCGCGCGTGATCGCATAGTGCAGGTGAAATCGCATGTAGTGACGTGCGTGTCGCGTGTCCGTAAGTCTGTACGTAAGATGGGTCGGGGATAAAATAAACGAAGAAAAGGAAGCGCGATTATGCAACCCTCTGGCGCACGTTTTTCTTTATACTACTTAAATCACGCCAATATCCATCTCTTTTTCGTTTTAAAAGTCTAATATTTATATAATTATCGCATCGGCGCACGATTATATAGCACTCTTTTAGCTTTCTTTTCTTTTCTTTTTTTTTTGGACTTGCAACACTACAGTTTAAATGCTGCCGGCGCACAATTCTCATACATTGCATCCGACCTGCAACTTCGTCGCCCGTATTTTATTCCTAATCTCATCACTACGACTAGCCTAATCTCGTTTATACAATCAACCATTAATAAAAACAGCTATATATATTGACCCGTGCACCGATCCTCTCAATGCAACATGTGCATATTCGACAAATGTATTCTTTATCGACTCGACAAGTAATATTCAGCGAGCGAAAAAAAAAAGAAAAAATGCGGGAAAACAGAAAAACGGAGGAATCTCTTCCTCAGCAGATAGGAACAGGTTCTTTATGCGGAAATTACTATGAGCGGTCGCTCAATTACTCAAATGACGTTACGCATTTGATTCTCGTGAAGTCGATTCTTTGGTATCGATGTGTGTGCACGATCGTTTCATCGCGCCGTTTCTTATATGATTCTCTCACGCGATATAATTTAATAGCCAAGCATTTTCACGTCGATCTCGAACCTCGTTGACCAATTATATACGGTAAAATGAAATTATCTATAATATAAGGAAAGATTGATATCTATTTTGATAACGGATAGCATCGAGATGAATCTCATACTTTTAAATAATCGGAGATTTTATTTTTCCTGAAAAAAAAAAAGAAAAAGAAAAAAGCACGTGTATGCAGCAAAAATGATTTCTTATCGAAGTATGAATGCCATTACGGTGTTCATTCGGCGATAAGAAGTTTTTCAGAATTTTATCAGAGAGTATCGATTTTCGCAAAACCGAAGTTACTTGCAGAGTTCAAAATAGGATTATCCGAAATAGTCTTAGCGCAAGGTTTTCTCCTCATCCATAAATATTTCTCTACAGAAACGATGCAGGATAAGAAGCTGCTCGTCCTGCATTGCTTCTGGTCGACGAAGATTCCGCTTCCAGGTCTTGTTCGAATCAGAAGAGGAATCACCGTGCGATGTTCAGACTTAGTCAATCTTTGGATATGCTCGCAAAAGTTTTCATTTTTCTCTGTGAGTATAACCCCAGCAGTGTCATCGTCTTTAAATCCCTATTCTTATCGTGTGATGTAAAATTAGGCGGTAACGAAGTAATTACTCTACGTTACAAACAGATCGGACAAAATCGACGCTAAAAGCTATTCTCGCCATTCGTTGACCACGCATTCGTCATGCTTCTTCGTCTCGTCCCAGGAATCACCTTCTCTGCTCGTTCAGTTGAAACAAGAGGAACGTCGATGAACATTCGACACTTTGGCGACTGTCGAGTTTCGTCAGCCGTAGATTCGCAGTATTTTTTTAATGGACGTATGTCTATGTATGTATGTGTTCGTGTGCACATGTATATGCGTACGTTTCTTCTGTCTTTCCTGTTTGATTCGTGATTCAGTCACAGCCTGATCCTTCGTTGGCATCTTGACGTCGACCTCGGACGTCGATGGTGCCTCTGTTCCTTGGCTTTGTCCGTGTCTCCTCTCCTTTCCTAGCCCTCGTTCGTTTTGCGATATGTTATTTAAGGATACCTGAACACGCACTACGTGAAGGACGTGTACCTCCTGGCGGATGCAATCCTCCCTCGTTGGTCGTTCCTGATTATCGGGAGCCGACGAGCGCGGGCGAGCCCGCGCACCACGAAGAGCAAGAGCCACGCGACCTCCTGATTCATTCGAGCTGCTCCAGGAAGTTCGGGCTCTTGAAATACTCCGGCACTGGATCGTCCAACCTCGAAATCACCTTGTAGATGGACTTCTTCCAGCTTTGCTCGGAGTCCTTACCGCCCTGAATCGCCTTGAAAAACTCTTTCAACGTCTGTTCCACAACGTACCTAAAGTTGCTGGGTACCTGAAAATTCCACGTCACTGTTAGCACTCGCAGTTACAGATAGCAAAGTACATATTGGTTTTACGATCCAAATATTTTTATAACAAGAAACATCACTGTGAATGTCACAACGTATGATATTCTGCGTAATGCAATTTTATGAAAAATGTAATCCTTCTTGAAATTTTCAACATATACTTTTTATCTTTGATTCATTTTTCTCCAAATTATCTATCTTTATATAAATACGAGAAAAAACCATATATAATATAATATTATATAATTTATTAAAATAATACTAAATTAACTATTAATTGAAGGGCTGCAATAGAAATATTATGTACAATTTAAGAATCTGAGAAAACTAATGTAAATTAATTTTTTTTCAACAGTCAAGATCATTTAATTTGTTAAAGGAAATTAAATATCTAACATATTATGTGCATTGAACCTTTCAACTAATAGTGTTATAAGTATAGAATTTCATTTCAGTATTAATCAGGCAATAAATATCTTGAGCATATACTTTTTACGATAAAACGTGCAAACACAATTATAGTTACAGTGAACCACAAAGACGCACGTGAAATATTTTATATAAACGTACGATAGATACTAACACCGAAAGCTTAATTTTATAAAACCAATTGATCAATAATCCGA
>Ga0157364_1000888_pt1 | contig 23327 bp, 4 predicted proteins | sample AttsexASBM2_FD_111476 | JGI IMG/M metagenome (GOLD analysis project Ga0157364, IMG submission 111476) | Fungus gardens microbial communities from leaf cutter ant in Ribeirão Preto, State of São Paulo, Brazil - Atta sexdens ASBM2 | ecosystem: Host-associated > Fungi > Mycelium > Unclassified ...
ATATATATATATATATATATATATGCAATATATTACATATGTAAATGTCCGTTATAATTTGTATAAGAATTGTGAAATATATCCGGATACCGATGAATAATTATCTTTATTTAAAATAGTTATTGTCCACTTATTGTTAGTCAAATTCAAGATCAAATTGAAATCAAATTTGAAGAATTCGGATATCAGTATTCTAACATTAATATCCGGATTATATTTATAATTCTAATCTGTATGTAATATCAATTTTACTTAAAATTAATTATTATATAAAATTAATTAGAGTTTTTAGAAATAATTTTTAACTGTACTAAAATTGATTGTAACAGAATTATTCAAAATTATATTTAAAACATGCTTATTGTATTTGTAGTAGTTTCAATATTAATATAATGTAAATATAATTAATTAATTATTAAGAGAAGACACATTTTTATTAAAAAGATAACATTTTAGAGGCATTTTGTTTATTTAATTTGTAATTAATCTATGATGTCCTCCTCTTCAGTTCTATTGCTTATGGCCGAGTGTGGTAATTTCTCTCATATGCCTGTGGTTGTACGCAATCATATGAGACTTACAATTTAACGTCGATTCCGAACGATGATTTATTAGAGAAGTGCTTTTGGCAAGGATACTCTCGGTGTTTTGCCATTGCCTTCCGAGAGAAGCTACGTTCAAAAACATTTTTCGGTTCTACCTAGGATCGAGCCCGGAATTTTTGACATAGCAATCTCATGTGATGCCTGCTACGCCATGTTTGTATTCACTTATATAATATATAATAGCAAGCTATGATATAATATGTATTTATTTTCCTTTTTTTATTAAGATCTATTAATATTAAACGTTTTCAAAAAAACTAATCTTTCTTAGTCCAATATTTTATGGATTATAAGAAATCTCAATTTTTAGATTGTTTTTATGTTTGCAATTGCGCTACTATTTACATTCTTCAATATGACATGAAAGACTCAATTTACAAATTAGTTTTTAATATTCTTCATTGTAATTGCTCTAGAAATCGATAACATTTAATTCAATTTTATTTAATTTTAATAATAATAATTAATACGTTGAACGAAGTTATAGAATCAATATGTTATTAAAATATGTTATTAAAATAATTTAATTATTGCAAAAAAAAATCACAAAATAATTTTTAACATATATTGCTCTGTTACACAGACTACATAATTTTTTTTCTTTTATATCATTATCATCATGAATCCTTAGAAATAGTTTATATAATATGATTGTGAACTTTTAAAGTTTATAGTTTAGAAATAACAGAATACAATTGAAATAAAGCACGAACAATTTTATCTGCTTTTAACGTCATTCTTAATTACTTAAAAATATGAAACTCAAACAGTCCATTTGTCCGCTTATAATATTTTAGAATAAAGAACTTTTTTACATTTTTGTAAAACAAATAAAAAGCTACACAGAATTTCATCATGCCTCCAACCTTCAGATTTAAATAATGTCTGTCCTTGACACTAGCTTTTTTTTTACTAAAATATATATTGTTAATCTTATAGCATTTTTTATTGGCAGAACTGGTGCACATTTAATGCATTTTAAAATCGTACACAAATCGACGTAAAGATGTATATAAAAATACGATGTAAGATGTAAAATAAGATATAAAAGATGTAAAATAAGATATAAAATGTAATAAAAACACATAAACGAGTTAAACTGCGAAATCCTCAATACATTTTATTGTGCTACTTGATGTACTACATACGTTTTGCACAGAATAAATATAACCGATCACAGAAAGGTAATTGCAATACTTTTTTTCGATGGGTTTTGGAATGCAGCTTGCTCACTAAGCGATTGGTTCTTAGCACAAAGATAATTGTAACTGAGTCGTAAAACGTGAATTGTAATATGAGTCGTAATCGTGAGTCAACGCATAACATTTTGGTCAACCTACAACTATGACTTGCGTTCTATGACTCAGCTACGATCATCTTTGTGTTTAGGTCCTTCTCTTCTATAATTCTTATTTACCCAACCATTTACGTTCAATCACTCTACGAGTAAGGCTGAGTTCCGAAACACATCGAAAAAAAATGTTGAAAAAATTTTTCTGTAAACGACTGTATGTATAGGAATTGTTTTTTTTTTTTACGAAGAGTCAGTATGCAATTGTAGTATGCAATAGTATGCAATTTGCAATTAGCCTCAATTTTTTATTAGATCAATCTTTGCCGAATCGATTCTTTGACATTCAATCTTTTGAATTGATACATATAGAATTGGGATTCAGGTCGATTAAAAAAATCGATTCTTTTGCCGAGATCGAACATCCCTATTTCGCACGACGTAGCTCACGCTGGTAAAATCTCTTCGTACAATTATTCTTCGAAATGGGACCATCAGATTCGCGAGTTTTACCAACATGGCTTTATATGGATTAAACGATTAGAAATTGCTGATAACGCCTTATAGATGATTCATAAGAGTCCAAGCAGAACAAAAAATTATTATAATACCAAAATGATGTTACAGTGATTCCAAAATCGATTATTACAAGTCACTTTTTGATTATTCATGTGTTTTTTTAACTTCATTTTGACTTATTCTGCTTGGAAATATCGTCATCACAGATAAATATATGTATTTCCAGCATTGTTGAAGGAATATTTTTTACTATCTCACTTTTAAAAATCTTTAAAGCGTCGAACGCATTAGATCTATTCTACAATTGTGTATGCGTCATTGTAAGTAATTGTAATTGTAAGATATGTATAATTAAATCCATTCTACTATTGCACAAGCGTAATTGTAAGCATTGGTGGATCTTCGAGGGAAGCTATGAACTTATGGACGACTTCTCCTTTTTTAAAAATATTTATAGCAAAATCCAAAATGTTACATGTATATAATTTTAATATTTCTGAAATATTTAATCATGATTTTTATAAAAATATTTTTTTAATTTAAAAAATTCCTAGATATAAAAACATCCATTATTATATATTATTCTTTTTTTAATTGTGCTAATATAATTTTAAATAAAATGTATAAATCATATGTTTAAATAATAATTTTGCAGTATAATAATTTAAATAATAGTTTTTCTATTTTTATGTTTGACCTTAAAATATTTTGTTTGTGGCGATTGACAAATCCATTTTGTTAGCGGTGACCAATGATTGTACCTTGTAAGTTGTAGTAGTAAGAATTTACTATTTTCCTCAAATTAATTATGATTAATCAATTCTTACAATCACTTACAAATATGCAATTAAAATGTACTCAATGAGAATTAATTAATCATAATCGAATATTTTCGTTATATTCGACTGTGATTGATCAATTTCTACAGCCACAATCACAATTACGCGTTTGTGCAATTGTAGAATTTACGTTCTCGTATTGGTTCGATTGCTCGATAGAAAAGAGGGAAAAGAAACGGCTTCGTCACTTCGCGTGAATAATAAACGTAAATGTATGCATTAAAGTGAGAGTGTTGTTGTCGAAATGTGCGGTTGGACGTGGAAACCGAGCCAACGTGATACAGGTTATAAATTATATTGTTTCACTTTGATATTTACGCGCGATAATTGTTTCTTTAATGATAATTGAATATGTTTCGCGCGCACGAAGCTTTTTCGCCAGGTTCATCGATTGAATTTAATTTGCCGATATCAGTGAATGGGGAGAAAGCAGAGTAATATCATATGTTCATTTTAGTGTTTCGAGAAAAAGCTTCAACGCACCGTTAATCATATCGTTTATTAATAATGCACAAATTATGTGGGAATTATTTATAATATGTATCACGTGCTAATTTCGTTTGCACGTTTTGCCACGTCTTTTAACAAGTCATTAATTTGATTTTATCTGTTGCCTCGCTTGATGAGTTGCGCGATGAGTTGCCGAGCGAAGCTGGCAATATGGTTATGAATTTTTTGGTTATTAACGTAATGTCGCGCGCATGAAGCGGCACCGAATTACGTGGCGTCGTGACGAACGATAAGTACGGGTCGTAATAAACTCTTGTGTTTTAAACTCTGTGCGGCTTTCTTCTGTCGCGTTACCGTCTTCCGTCGTAAAGTGATAAAGTGCACGTCGCGTGCGATTAATGTCGAGAGTACCGTACGAAGTACGCGATCGTCGTACAGTGTTGATTAGCGCGAGCGCGCGTAATTAACCCTATTTTCGCGAGTGTTATGTGACTACCGAGTAGAAGCAACAACGGGGAAATCTAACCTGTGGGAAGGAGGAGGCCTGAAAACCTCCATCAGGTGACGACGGAGCAATTTTGGAATAAGTATTTCATTATGCATTTATTATCTGTCATTTATGTTATAACTATACTATTTATATTACAGCTGTACTATTTATATAATATTATAGATGTATTATTCATTTCTTCTCGGTTATATGAATAATCTAAGGGTGAGTTCAGGGAAATGTTATTATCGCTATTTATGGACCAGTTTATTTTCATCATTTATTAAAAGTAAAACAAAGATAAAATGACACATATAATGCTAAAAGCGTCTCCCCAAACGCACTTAAAAAGTTATAAAGAAAAACCTTGTATCTATAAAATTTCAAAGATATAAAATATATATTTTAGAAAATATTTTTTCGTAAATTATGCAATTATGCTGTAAATTACATTATATCCGAATAAGATTTGATAGATGCAATATATATAATTATTTTTTGAGACATCTGTGTATTTATTTTAAAATAATAACATATTTTTTAAAAAATTATATAATTATTTTATTTTATTAAATATTTTTTGTAAGAGAGAGATACAAATAAGATTTGACAGACACAATATTACAATTATTTTTTAAATATTTGAATATTAGTTTTGTGATAATCGAATATTTTTTGTTTTTAAATTATGTAATAATCTAAATGTCTATTTAATTAAATATTTATTTGTAAAATATGAATAAGATTACGCAATATATATGTACGTAATTATTATTTTAGATTTAATATTAACTTTGAAATAATTGAGATTGACATAATTGAAATTGAATATTTATTTAAAAATTAATTAATAATGTAATTATAAATGTAAAGCTCTAATGAATGTAAAATTCAAATATATTAAGATACAAGATTATTCATGCCGAAAAATATTTGAAAATATTTTATGTCATTGATATTATTATATAAAATTTATAATTATATAACTATATAATTAGTTTATATATAATTAGTTTATAATTATATATAAACTAATTATAATTAGTGATTATATAATTAGTGATTGGCTTGAATAGCTGTGTATTTTAATATATTTGAATTAAAAATTAATGTTGAAATAATCAAGTACTTTTTGAAAATTGTGTTACTTATTGATATTTATTTGCGAGAAATGGGAATAAGATATGTAGAATATATATGTAGAATATAATAATTTTTTAAATATATTTAAATATCAATTTCTTTGGATATTGTTATAATCTAAATTTTATATTTTTATGTTATGGATCGACGAAGTTACAATATTATAATTTTGCTGCTGCGCATCGCATATGTAAGTGATAATATATTATCTTCTATTTTAAATTATATAATTTAAAATTTACCATCAAAGTTAATTAAAGAGAAATGATAGGAATAATTGTATGATATACTTAAGTTAAATCTGCTTGAAAAGATATGGTAAGTCTAGAGAATAACGAGACACAATAAAAGATAATATCTTTATAATATATATGTATATGCATACATGTAGAATATTTTATGATAACAAATATTCCCTTTCGCGGGAAATATTCCCTTACTATTTAATAATTTTATTTTGGATACTTGACAATGCTTAAAAGTCTCTAAGATTTAGATCGCGAAAATTCTGGACGGAAGAATAGATCGTTTTATGACTGTAAGAAGTACGACAATGACACCAAGGCGTCCTAGCGTCTTTTTGCTCGTTCCGTTCTCGTAGTTTTTTTCTTTCAATCTCTTGTCGTCACAAGCAGTTTTATTCCTTTTAGTTCCTTCGACTATCGGTGGTGTATTCATCTTCCAACGCGGTCCTTTCTATTCCTTTTTTTTTATTTCGCTGCTTCAGATATGTTAATCACACCGACCTCGCCATTATTCTCGCCAGAATTAAGATCGCTGGTGGCTCTATGTAATGCATTTCAACTATATAAAACTCTCATATAATCCTAGTCTTTTTTGCAATTATTTAATGTAAGAAATATGCAAGGAAGCGCGTTAATGATTTTTAATATTCATTATTACATTCAGTCTTAATATTTTATTTGTTTTGAGATACATTTATTACGCAAATAAATATTGGACTTTTGTTTTGATTAATAACGAATGATATCAATGCAATATACATATATGGATTCATTTTCTGTTTTTATCACTTTTCACTTTTTATTGTTGCAATTAATTATGCTGTTTATATTATCATTTATTATCCATCATATATGTTATAAATATTTACAAACTCGTATGCACAAAAAAAATATACATTTATTGCAATTGCTGAGTCTTTTATAATAATTTAATTTTAATTTAATTTTAAATTGTCAAAAAGAAACATGATAATATTTGACAATTTAAATAATAATGGATAATAAATGATAATGTAAACAGCATAATTAATTAATTGCAACAATAAAAAGTGAAAAATGATAAAAACAGAAAATGAATCCGTATCTTCTTGAAATATAAAATTAATTTTTTAAATTGATAATAAAATTGTGCCTCGCAGTCTTGAAGACGTAATATTAATATGAGATAATTTAATCTACTTAATACTTAATAATTATCTAATTTGCTTAATTAAACGAGACTTATGAAATTTTCGTGGTCTTCAGACACATGAGACACGCAGAAATATGACTATAACTTAATAATCCCACTATTCCTTAGAAGTTCACATTCTTCAGAAATATATTATTTTCAGAGTCGTATTTATACTTAACGTTCTATACGATGGATTTAATAATATTCTATGTCTATTAAAAAAAGTAAACCGTTTCAATTTGCGGAAAACGCCGGTTTAACAGTTAAATTTCTTGGTCTGATTTCTCTAATCTTCCCATCCTCATCTACGTAATGCATGCCTCATTTACGTAATCACGGGGAGAAATAATGCGACCGCATAAGTACATGTCTGAATCATTATATTTTTCTTTTCCGCGTCATCGTCTCCCGCAGCCTTAATGGTTATCCACTTAACATTACGTGTGCTTCTGTCGAGAAGTTGAAATTTCGCAGCGTGAATCCGGGGAATTTGGAGAAATAGAATAGATCGGCGTCTAGAAGGATGACGACAACATTGTCGAGAACCTCTTCCGCTCTTTCTTTTCCGCCCCCGTGCACCCTTCCCTCTCCTCTTTCCGTCTTTCCTAGCGTTTTCTTTCAGTTTGTTTCCTTTCCAGTCTCTTTCACCTCCGATTCTCTTTGTCTTTCATTTTTCGTCACCGGCGCTACTTGTTCACCTCGCGATGGTTGGTAACGGATAATAAGCTCTTCTCGGGGGTCGTCTGACTTTCCAGCGGGCGTGCCTGTAGCAGAAATAAGACACGACTTCTTCGTACTGTGAGGCAATTGCTTTTACTTCTAGCCTCTCATGAGAATTCCGCGAATCTCTCTGTGGCTCTTTGCCAGCCAGTGTGAGCGAGCTCAAGCGACATGTATTCATCTTGCATGTACATATAGCCACAAACTTACGACTGCCGTGTAGATGAATGAGCACAGTAAATGAAATCCTATAATCGAAAAGTTAGATTTGAAATATAAAAATGTAGATTTCCTATACGATTTTTACTTATTGACTAATGTTTGTTACAATTGTTTTATACTTAAGTTAATACAAAACTTTCGATATCGTAAAATATATCTAGAATTTCTGAATTTTATTTATAAAAGGGTTATATCTCCAAAAATTATAGTTTAAAAGCGAATAGAATTGTAGATAATTATAGAATGGCAAACTTTTCTTTCTTGTTAAATTTTAACTTCACATGTCTGAAAGCGCAAAAATGATTTTTTAATAAAAACGTTTATTTTTTGCACAATCCTAAAATTTAATTTTCTACATGATTTTTCTAAAGTATTCGTATTTAAAAATTTATCTAAATACGCAACAATAATGTTGATTGGATATGAAAATTAATTAGGACGGTCAAACTGGTTGTTAGAATATTTTTGTAGGATTCTCATCAATCTTAAACGTTTTATATGGTTATTTTGGTCCAGCAAAATTATTTTCAGATCTATGTATGTCCAACTAAATTTTTAAATACTTTAGCAAATCTGTTTTTTCCGTGTAATTATTCATTCGTATTATTTTTTGCTAATGTAAAAGATTGCATTGCATGTGATTTCCTATTCAAGATACTCCATGCGATTTCTCATTTGTAGCATGACTTCTACAAATCCAAGGGCCGCGTTATCTCTAACAAAAGGAAATCATCTCGGTATCAACAGTCTCGAAATTGCGTCTTGCATGAGTTTGATCGTTTTCGAGTCGTTTCACAATCAGATTCATACAGCAACTCAGATCTAGCTGCCTTACATGACAATGTTACACGACAATTTTACGATAATACTCTGTAGAGTATTCTCTAAGGACACGGTCGCGGCATCCGTATGAACTTTGAACTTTCTTTAGTGCAACGACGCCTGGGCATAACCCTAGGATCGATCGTCGAAAGAACACCGACCCAATTCGCTTCGTCGCTCCTTTATAACGAAAGCAGCTACCGGACGTCGTCTTGGGAAATAGGCCTCTTCGCGAGAAGAGATACTTTTGCGGTCAATTCTTATTCCGGTATGAACAGGTAGGGTTGGATTCCTGATGCGGTATTGTATTTTCTTTTCTTCCTGATTTTTTCGTTACAAAAATCCATTATACTGTGAGGAGGATCATATTTACATCTATGGAAGTCGTACTGTAGTGGAGTAATAAGACGCTTATTATTCAGGATGGGAAAAATATTTCAAGCAAGCTGTGTGCGACTGATATTTGTGATTTTTATAATAATTCATATTGAATTTATAGTAAAATATATAAAATTGAATTCGTGATGAAATGTATAAAATCGATAGTTATCATGTAGATTTGCAAAAACTCAAAGTTGAAAGTACTAAAATATAATGAAATGAAAGTAAAAAAAAATTTGAATATTGAATTTTGCAATAAAAAGGCAATAGATACAGAATCTTATAATTCTATAATTGATTACTAATAATTATAATTATTTGATTATATAATATATATCGAATAATTATTAATTACTATTGATTTTACATTTTATTTTTTATGAATTTGTAAATTTTAGATTGTAAATTTTTATTCGTATTACGATACCTTAGAAAATATCACAAAAAAACGATGAAGATAACGATTTTCCTACCACGGAATAAAATTATTACTGCCTGTTATATAAGATATTTCTGTACTTAGATACATAGTATATGTTATTCAGCTCTGAATCGCGCATGTTCCTTTTAGAAGAACATGATGATAACCAACATTTAGCTGGTTGAATATTTCCGTCACGTACCTCGCGAATAACACGTCCGACACCGTCCAAGAAATGAAAACCATAAATTTCCGGAATCTCCATTTTTAGCGCAACGCTATGTAGATGGTGGCTTCGTCAAAATCGAATCAGCTGTCCGATCTTGCACCGTGTGCTGCATATGATGATGCTCCGCGATCATTGCACAATAATTTTTCATCGTAGATATTCTGGATTCGCCTACTTGCAAAGTTCTTTAAATGTAAATGTAAAAGAATTTTCAGTTTTACTAATCTCATCAATTGTATGAATATATAGGGTCCGAAATTCGAGGAGATATAAACAATATTATTACAGCGCGAAAAATTAAGTCGAAAAATCCTCTACTATTTTGCAATTTTCGCAATTTTCGTAATTTTCCAATTAGTATCTACTGTGAAAAGTTAATAAAAAATTCTGAAAAAATTCTTAGAGCTCTATGAAGAAGAAAATAAATAATTTTTCTCTTGCTGTTTTTTTATAAATACTTGAGTAAAAAATTATTGAAAACCAATATTTGGTGATATTTAGTAATTAATACTTGTCAACTATTTTGAAAATTGCAGAATGGTAGAGTACTTTTCGACTTAATTTTTCACGAAGTTTTACGCTGCAATAATATTATCCTTGAATTTCAAGATACCCTATATAGACAATGTCGATATATCGTAAAATATTCGTATAACAAACTATATAATATTAATATTTATATTTGTATTTATTTTTTATTATTGCAAAAAATAATTATATTATAGTCCAGTTTCACAACTCACGATTAATTCTTAATTCAAAATTGTATAATAGAATTGGAAAGAAATAAGAAATGAATTGAATCTCGGTCAAGAGTTACCGTAAATTGTGAGTCTTAATAACAATTATAAGCATATAATTATAGCATAATAATAATAATGCTATTATAGATATACATTTTTAATGTTTTTCAATGTATAACATAAATATATATATAGATAAATAAACAGGCAAAAACTAATTAATAGTCGCTTAACAAAATTCTATACATTCATTATACTTTAGAGACAAAAATTACGGAATTGTAATAATTTATCTTTTCCGTTAAATTCCGTAATATTTAGAAAATGTTGCCACAGAGAATTAATAGATTCGAAAAGAGAAGAATTGATCATTAATTTGCAAGCAAATTATTTATTGTACATTATCGCGCATCTCACAATTTGAAGTAAATTAAGTTGGTAAATAGAATTCAGTTTTGCACATTGACGTACAGTAAATTTCTAATCGACATCTCTCTCTCTCTCTCTCTCTCTCTCAACGTTTCAACGACGTGTTCACGAGCTAATAAAGTAGTGGCGCGTTGTTCATAAATGTGCGCGATAAACATGTATGCCAAGTTGAATACTCTGGATTTTAGCATCGAATCGTGGCAATTTACTAGACTACACCATCACAGTATATCAGGGAGAATGTGGAAATAGGGTAGCACGATACGAGGATTAGCGATGATGAGGTTCGGTCGTATAATAATTTATTACCTTGCAAATGCGTGCTTACATAACATTGACACATATTAGCCCATATTATAATTTAAAAATCGAATGGTCATAAAGCAAAATTTACATTTAACTATCGATGTGCCATTAATGATACGCGCGTGCACTCAACAATTGCGATATTCATGTATGGAAATACAGATTTAGTTAATAATTTAACTAAATAAAGAAAATAATTTTTATTAGGCCTTCAAAATAATTGTCTAGGACAGTTAAACATCATGATAACATTGTACAAAATTTTAATATTCTTGCACTTAATTTGAATATCCCTCGTACAATTATTTTGATATTTCAATAATTATTTTCAAATTTGCATCTAGTTAAATTTTTAGATACTGTAAAATTTTCCGTGTATACATAAGTTATCTTCGAAAAATTTTAATTATGCGTAACGACTATCGAGCTTTCTCATAAAAATTATATTAAGCCACTTTTACGAATCGCATTCAGAAGTGATTAATATATTCTGCCCAGTTAAGTGTAATTATTTTATAAATACAGACTGTTCTATGATATTTGGAATAAGTCTTTGGAATTAGTCTCTCTCGTAATATTCTGCGCAAATAATAATGCCGATTGATATCATTGCAAGCGGCAATGTCGGAAACTAATCGCCATGTGTATGATGAGAGAGAGAGAGAGAGAGAGAGAAAAAAAGAGAGAGGGGGAGTTCTTCTTTTCTTTTATTCTACGTCTTTTTCAGAAGTACGACAGAAAGAGAGGGTAACTCCCCGCTATCCGTCTATGTCACGGTAACTCTGTCGGTGTCATGTCTTGGCCGAGAAAGATAGAACACATCGAGTTAAAACGAGACAACGTTCCCTTTCCAATTTCAACCTATTTCATATTCAGAACCCGCTCGTATGATATTCAGCAGCGAAGCATTAGCATGTAAAGGGTGTACCAAAGAACGAAAAGTGGCAGGGTGCGCGGGAACAAGAGCGAGAATAGTCGATAGCGGATGATAACTAGCCATCTGTATTCGTAATAATACTATTAGGATGCGGCTCGAACGGCGGTTGTGTGTTGCGGATTGGAAACCTCGACGCGTTGACCATGAACGCGACAAACTGCTAAAATGATCTATGAAATCTTCGGTTAGAACGGTGAATGAGCGCAGTCACTCTTTCGATGACCCGAAAAGCAGCTAAAGCTTTTCTCGGCTCATCGACAACAGGAATGTATCGATCGTTTTCATTGCGCGGTCGACTTTTATTGCCCGTAGATAAAATTTTGCCATCGAGCTTTCCAGCAGAACGCATAGACTCATAAATCGGCGTTTATCCTATCGCGTGTTAATTCAGCTATCTATTGTGCCGATTGCGACGCCTCGTATCTGCATTTTTTTTCTTTTATAAACTGCTGCGGTCGCAATCGCGCAATTCCTTAGCGACTGCTTTCAGTTATGAAACAACGCAGAAATGTAACAGACATATATAACGTTACATTGTATACATTACGCAAACTTAAAAGTTTCCTCTTTCTTCCTGAAAAGTTACATATTTCCAGATACAGAATATGAATTCACATTATCGATCATCATAGTGTCGTTTCAATTTACGAGCAAATATAGAACACAATGTTTAATGGAACATGTTTAATGGAACATTATCACGTTATTATATGTCACATTAAAATTTTTTTTGTACGATTTAATGCAGTATCTTCTAGATTAGTGCGATATTCTAGATTGGAGTACGACTTGCATAATTATTGCTCGTTCATTTTCATGAAAATACAAAACTGATAATTCAATTTGATGAGATTGCATATTTCTGTCCGGAAATATCCGTATTGGAAACGAGTTAGGTGCATGCAAATTAAGTATACCGATTGCGCGAATAATTACTGTCGAATCGAAATTCACGCGAAAGTACCCACATCTAGAAAACTATGCTTGAAAATTTGAGAATAAAAAGATCTCGATAAGAGAGACGGAGGGACACCAATTAATCCGATGGGACATGACGCACTCGGAAATATTGAGCCGCGACAAGCGTGAAAGAGGTTTCGCCTTCCTCGATCTCAAATTGGTGGACAGAATTGACGGTTCGGTTTGATGAGAGCATGCCGGTGACTTTTACGGGCCGTGAAATTTTATCGTTGCACTGAAAGCAGAGTACATATCGCGAGTCGTACTATACCAACAACTTTCATCACAGAGCTTCACTGAAATTCATTGCGACGATGAAATATCGTCAATCCATTATCTTGCATTCGCACTTCCATGAAAATCCGAGAATGTTATATGGAGATCTGAATATTCATTATACGATTCATGTGAAAACACTATTAATTAAAATTATTATTAAAAGATGTCAAAAATTGACGAAGGTTTCAATAAATAATTATAACTATTAATTATAATGTAATTACAATTAATTTAATATTGTGTAAATAATTGCTCGTATTTTATTATTAGATAATTAAAAAAATTAATTTGATATTCCATTAAGTCGAAAGTTATATTTTTTTACATAGTTTCGAAAATAAAGTATAGATTTAGTGTTCATTTTTTTAAATATTGGTTTTTTTAAATATTGGTTTAATTATAATTCTATTGTGATCTTAAATAATATTAAATTTACTCCTGTCATTACGTCCTGTGCCATTATCGATATGTTTCGCATCTTTTTCCGAACACAATTTGAAAATCAGTCAGAAGTGCGGAAATTCCAGGCAGTTTTCCATGAAGTTTGACACTCAACGCACAACGGAGCGGAAGCAAATCCATCGTGAAACTTGGTCCTGCTCTACATGCTAATATCTGTCCACTGAATATCAAGGCGACATGCTCGAATATTAAATCGCGGAACTCTCAGGACAAACTCGAGGACGATGGGCCGCTCGTTCGCGCGCCGAGATGCTCGGCGATAGGAGGGAGATAGAATGGCTGAAAGATAGATACCAAGCTGACAGGTCCGAGAGACCTGAGCCCAAACTAACGAACTGCTTGCTAGTTTATACGGCTACGATGGTTAGGTATCACTCACTTAATATGGATGGTGTGTATCAAAATACGTGATATAAGTTCTGTATTGCTCTACATCACATTGTACAATTTATATCATCGTTTTGAAGTAAATTCTGAGATAAAATTTTATCTTGATAATTAATTTATTGTGCATTAATTACCGCACAAAAACTCTTATTAGTCTGAGTTGTTTTTTATCTTATTTGACGTTCTTATGAGGTTACTCTGTGTTTTTATTTTTAATTAATTTATGTTATTATAATATATCCAAAAATTCTAATAAAACACTATCAAGCATATTAACGTTATATACATTTTTCATCACAACTGAGAGAAGTCGGAAATATAATTTTTGTTTATATAAGGTTTTGTTTTTGGGAAAATTGATTTTAAATATTCACCGTGCAACGGATCTTGCTGTAGACTATCTCTGTTCATGTTGTGTATCGGTAATCGAGAGAATATACAATAAAACAGGATATTCAAAATAAATTTTATTATTTTATAAACTATTGAAAGTGTTGCTCGAAAATAAAGCTTCATATTATGAAAAAACTTTATATTAGGTGTAGTAAAAAGAAATCCATTATTTTTCCATTCAATTTCATGCAAAAATAATGGATTTCTTTTTACTACACCTAATACTATATGTTTTCAATTTATTTTTTCAGAAAACTTTATCATGGTTTTCGGTTGTGTATACCCCACATTAAAATACATATATTGTATTATTTAAAATAATATTTCTTAATTTGTCATTATCGGATTAATTATATATGATATCAGCGACATAACGAATCTTCAATAATTACAGAAATCAAGAAATATTTATTAAAATTATTAAAATTATTTAAATAATGCATTCACATTCTTTTAATGTCGTTAATAATAATTTCTTTTGACATTGTTTCGTGATTTATTACGAAAACGTTGATTTAGCCGACAGATCACGTTATCATCTCTCAAATGAAATTATAAAAAAGTTTGGGTTGAGTTTCTATTGTTAGACGCGGCAGCTTTGCATATTGTTGGACGTGAATTAACTTACACTTCCATGGCATTGTAATGAATTATACAACTGATGGAGACGTTACCATTGTTAGTACAATTCTATCTACCAATCAGGATTCCTCCATTCTTTTGTACAGATAATGAAATATTTATTTTTCTAAGCATTTGCGTAATATTAAATAATAATAACATATCTCTATGACATATATTATTATGTAGTAGCTTAATAACCGAAAATCAACACAGTTTGTTTGAATAGCAAATTAATATTATTGAGCGTGTGAACAATCGGATATCGATACATCGGAGTAACAATATACTCATTTTCGATAGATGATGGGTTTAGTAGTGAGGATGTGTACCGTCAGATTAACAGAAGCAAACAAACTTGCTTTCTCTCCGCACTATCATGTGCCGTGATAAATTATATCCAGTGTCGGCAGTATTGTTCTACAAACGATCGCTATCTATTGCGTGTAATCCATTCTTGAATGCCTTGCGCAGTCGGATATTAATCTCTCGCGAAAGTGATGGTGCAATAAACGACGTTGTGCTCTAAGTAAAAAGTATCGTTGCATGAAACTTTTGAAAGTAGTTGAGCTACTATAAGTTATAGATTCCTAAATTTCGAAATTTCAACCGGAATAATAGTATAACTACATGAAAAGAACGACTTTGCTGATATCTAAAAATTTAGTTATTGAAAATAATTTTGTTGGACTATCAAAATAATCATGTAGAATATTCAAGCATGATGATAATGTTGCAAAAAGTTTTGACAATCTAATAACAATTTTGACAATTAAAAACAAATATTTCAGATTTATGTCTATTTAATTACACTTTTAAATATTTCAGCAAAATTGTTTTTTACGTGCAGACCTATTTAAAACATTTTATTTTCGAAAAAAAATCTAATTAATTGTTAAAATCTTTTAAAATTGTATTACAATGGAAATATTTTAATCAAATGTATAGTGAAATAATGATGTCTTAATTCGGCATGCATTATCGGTATCAAAATAAATATAATGGAATTAAAATTTTGCGTAACAACAATTTAAAATTGAACTATAATTAAATAAACTAAAAATAAAATAGTAGAGGAGAAGGTGGTATTATAGCATCTCAGTTACATTCTACACAATAATTTGGTTAATATTCAATATTTAAATTTAAAATTTGACATTCATTAAAATGTTGTTGAATTGATTCTGGACTCAAAGTTACGAAATATTTATTATTTAGGACACTATTAATAAAAATGTGGCGACATTGCATAATGCTTCAGAAAATCATGGATGGTAATGTGGCTTTCCATTATTGTGGATATTAAATTGCTGCGTTAATATTCATAACGCGATAGACATGATTTTTAATCAATTGGGATGTTCTTACTAAACGAAGTAAATGCAAACGTTTTGACTCTGGATTCGATTCTTCTTCAGTACATCAGAAAGTCAAGTACTGTGAAGTATAAAAGAGAATCAGAAAGGACTTACGAATCCAGAATTGGAACATTTGCGTTAACTTTATTTAATAAATACATCCCACGGTGGTTGCGAATTTTATCTATCGTTATAAATATTTAATTTACGTACCAACATTCGCATTTTAGTTGTGTTAAATTTACAATTCTTTCTAAGCTAAATTTTAATGGTCGTTAAAAAATAAGGTTCGCATGCGAAAGATATTTTAAAATGCTTTTGTTCAGTCAAGTTCGCAAAAATATGAAATGGGACAGTCAAAAGGATGAACCGTGAAAGCGTGAAAGGAAATATTCAGTCACAAGAGAAAGATGAATGCTAACGAGAGAGCCAGCTGCAGCGTGCAGCCGAATAAAAGGGAAGGAAAACAGCGCGGAAATGCAATGTACGCTCGTCGAGTAGAATATGGCGAACGAAGCGGAGAATGAAGTTGTGGAGGCGATGTGTCCTGCCGATGATAATAATATGCATCCTGGAAAATTATATTCTCGTTACTTCGTGGAGCGACTAAATGTCGCACGAGAGATCCGATTGGAGCTCGAAAAGAAGCTTGGAAGCGGATGTAACCGAGAGGCGGCAGCTGGGAAATTTGAATGTATTTGTGAATGTGCATTTGGCTTAAAGATCTTGGTCTTTTACTCACAAATGTGAAAAAGAAATCGAAACTGTTGGACTCAGATTATTTGAATTAACTGAAAAGAAACAAATGTATTATTAAATTAATTTTTATGTGTTTCGTCTGCTATTTTAAACCGTGACACAGAACATCAATAACAATTAACAATAACGTAACATCAGTGTTATAATTTCACATTTAATAATATAACTGTTGTAACATACGTTATATTACATTTATATCGTTAAATGGGAAATTATAACATTGCTATATTATGTTATTGTTAGTTGTTATTTACTGGGAGCTATAAAATTTTCAGTTTGATATATAACTCGCATAAATTTTACTGTTAACACTTCTAAATATTCTTCTTTTATGATTTGTAAATACATACAAATATATGATAATTTGTTTTATTATGCGATGAGATTAATTTTATAAATTACATATATGCGTAACGATATTTACCATTCCAAAGAAAATATATGTACAACCACAACTGCGTTATGAAATTTAATCTGTATGTAACAGTATGCTCCTTCATTAAGCTTTAAATATGAATTGTAATCATACTAAGCGTATGCATAATCTTATTGCGGTGTAAACCTTTATGTTCGCCGTCTTATGTATATTTTACGTGTATGAGATTTTCTCGTTTGTGCTATCCAACGGAGATCGATAGACAAAATTTTCGCTATTTGGCAACAACACCGTAAACATTGTGGTATTCATTCTGGAAATCCGTGAGTGGAAAATTCGGTCAGCGGATTGAATTTCGTTGCCAAATATGTCAGTAGTCTTGAATAACGGAACATGTTACAGGAATTCTATTTAAAAGGAACATACATAGAATATTCGTTGTTTCGAAATTGTTTGGATTGTTTTAAGAAAGTTGAAAGGAAACCATGAAATTAAGTAAAGCGTGTTTGTACAAAATAAAAGAAATATAAAAAAGTGCCAAAGAATAATACAAAAGAAATCAACAAATTTCAAGATATCAGAATTGAGTTCTTATACGCAGACCGAATGACATTTGTGCGAAGTTAGTCACACGAACGCCCCCGAATTGTTCGCTAATCTTCAGTTCTCAACTCAAGGGAAAAACTTTTACACTGACCTGAAAATGGTTCTTTGAATTCAAACTTGAAGGCTCAAAAAAGGAGGATTGATTATGCCAGATTTTCCTGGCAATTTGTATACGCATACCGAATAAATCGCAATCATTAAGAATCGTTACGAATCGAAGAGAGTGTTTTGTGAGCTCACATTATGGATGATCCATCTCCAGGTTGCTAAGATTTTGCAGCAACTTCGCAAGTACCTCTCGTTAATCATGGGCGATACTTGTCAATAGGAAGTTTAGGAAGACAACTAGCGTGTAGTTAGAGTATTTTCTGCTTTGTTAATTGACGAAGAGTAGATAAAAGCGATCGTCGAAGAAGTCTCCCTTGATCGAATAAGTTTTAGTCGTGAGTAGATATTCAATTAACAGCGAAGAGAAATTGAAATAAGAGATACCGTTGCGAGATGTTTTTTGTTTATTCATGACGAGCAAGACGCGTTCAAATAGAAAGTGTAATAAACCACACTTGAATTATATACTTGAACTTGAAAATTATTATGATGGAAGAAATTTTTTTTACATTTTTCGTACGGGTGTAATAAAATTATGATAGCGTATTTAATTGATTGTTTAAAATAAAAAATAAAATGGAAATTAGTTAACATTCTTAGAATTATGTAATGAAATATAAATCTAAAAAGCATGAAATGACTCAAATATTTAAGAAAAACTTAGAATTTGGTAGAAATTTAAAAATCGTCTATTTATATACTTTTTGCTACGAATCTCTATTTTATTCTGACGTTTAAGTTAAAAGCATGCAGGAGTATTAATGGCAGTCGACGATAATAGATTAATAAGAATCTTTGCGCGTGAACAAACTTTATGGAAAACTGATTGTTGATCTACTTTATACTAATTGGAACATTAATAGAAGTTACGATAATATTCTATATATTATTCGTTATTCTCCAATCTTTGCACAAATATATCGCAAATTAATAGTAATTTGAATTAAAAGATAATTTTAATTGAAAAGCTGGATACGTAGGAATTTAATCTTCTTGCTGACATTAATTACATTCATGGTACTTAATTTCTATCACGCTCGTTACATAAATTTTCAGCTGTCACTGTTTTATTGGAAAGAAAGCTATGCAATAAAATGGATGGACTCTCTTAAAAACAGTATAAAATTTATGTCGTTATCACTATATTATTCCATGTTATCTTGCGTATTTGGACGAATGAAGACAGTCTATTTTAATATGTCGTTTCATTTTTGCACAATTAGAACAAAATTGCAATTACCTTTCTATTCTCATTTACGCACTCACTTATTCATTTTCTTTCTCCTCCTCCTCTCTCTCTCTCTCTCTTTCTCTCTCTCTCTCTTTTTCTGAGATAATAGATTTTTTGAAAAACGTTGCATCAATTTATATAATCTTGATAGTGGAATAGAACATAAATTTCAAAGCGTATTGTGCGTTTACATTTAGCGGGAACTTAAGTTGGCGTTCCATTTGAATGGAGTTTCCTGTGAGCGATTAGTACAAAACGGAGCGTGGAATATTAATTGACATCGAAATGGCAGATTCGCTCGATTTAGCATCGACGAAATTTCACGCTTGCACGGCTCTCACATAGAAACACGGCCCTTCGATCTAGTCTATATCTGCCGCGCTTCGAAATTAATGACGTTAATGGATGTTAAACGTAATGGAGGGCTAATTATAACGACTGGGTTATATTTTTCTGTCGTTCCAGCACAGTCGAGGATATAATCGTTATACTGGTAGCACAAACTCGCAACATAATGGCTTGCCACGTTCGAGCTAAGCGCCGTACTGCTCCACACCTGTGTACGCACCGGATACGGCACAACCGTTACGTGTTTTTCCCGTTTTTCTCGTTTTTATTTATTTTTCTTTAACAAGGCTCGGCGATTTTTGGTTTCACCTTGCGCTGCCGCGCTTTTCCGTGTCCCGCATTTTATTCGATCCGCAGCGTCAATAACGCTACTACGTTTTTGGAAAGCTTCCAAACTCGCTCGGATGCATACCACTCTTCGGTTAATTCCAATTTATAGGTTATCGCATAAAACCGTGTAAATATATGCGGGCTCTTAAGTTGCGATGCAACCGTGGTTCGGACAGGTCTTTTATGGAAAATTTGTGCACCTTTCATTGAACGCTAGCTTGGCGCTAGCGACTTCTGATCTCTCGTGATTGTTACTTGATCAATTATCCCTTTCTCCTCTCAACAGCTTTTATAACAATAGTGTCATTCTGATGAATTAACGATGATATACGAGGTCAGTATTGTTATTACTCATCGCAATAACCCGCACTCATTGGATATCACTGTCATCCAGATCGGCTTGTCTCCGGTCTAGCATTTTTGTAATTCAAATTCAATAAAAATGCAGTTATTGTCATAGGTACTCACTTTTTCTCCAGTGTTCTCGTTTATTGACACTTGTGTCGTGTGGCGAATCAATTTGCTCCATGTTATCATCTGCTAATGTTATTCTACAAATGTGCCGGGTATTGTGTACATTGTTTAATAAGAGATGAACTCTCTGCACGGTATATACAATTCTTTCAATTTTGATCAGGGTGGATATTGTTTGGTCGCACCGTAAAAATAGCAATTTACATTGTAAGGTAATGCACTTTAAATTTAAAAAACAGTTCAATATTTCTCGTTATTACAGAAATATGCTGCTGTTGCATGAAATATTCAAATAGTTATTATTTAAATAGTTACGTAATTATTTTGAACAGGCCACTATATATATATATATATATATTTTTTTTTTACGCGTTTTTTACGTCACGTATTAAATTTTAGAGTAAATCTCACAAAAGTAAATCAACTTTTTTATCTATTGACTTGCATACATATTTTTGTGTCACAAAACAAAATTTTGTCACGCAGATAATTAACAGATGCTCGTTAATCATTTATTATTCATTATTATTTATTAGTCATTTATTACAATAATCCATTAAGATTATAAACATATAGTATTATCTGTGATAAATCATTATAAATCTTTTATTTTGCTTTTAATTCGAAAAAACTGATGTCATATGTCATGTTTTTGACACATTCTGGACTATCTCCCGAAGAAATATGAAGCCCTTAATTGTAGTTGCATATGTACATAATCCGTACAGTTTGAAATAATCCTGTTTTACTGTCGTATTGTATGACAAGTTTCTATCTCAAGCGTCACGTAATGCTGTCGAGAACGTCAATTATGAGAAAGATGAGGTATGGTGTTAATGGTATGGAAGTTATTAGCGATTATTATTGCACGCCTTAGCATCTCATCCTATAGCTCGTTGTCGCGCGCTTTCGATAATGGACGGGCAATACGACGCATAGTATGCGTTATAGTGCATAATTTACGCGCAAGCCACGACTATATTCGGTTAGATGCCTTTCTAAGGGTAGAGCATATTCGTGGATAACCCTTCAGGAATTTCTAATCGAAGCTGCTCGTTGTGATACACTTGGCGTAAATTTACAGGCATCCGACTCATCGCACGTGCTAATTATTAATAAGTAAAGCTGAAAGTGCCGAAGTACGCCATATTTACGTTTTTCACGTTGAATTTAATTTTATAAAATTTCCTTAATCTTCAATCTATTGTGTATTTCGAAAATTTAAATTAAACTTAAATTTATTAGGATTAAAATAAAAGTGATATTCTTTTTAGTTTAAGCATCTCATTAGAAGCATCAGTAATGTAGAGTTATATATATTTATATAGAGAGAATAGTTTTGTTCAAGTATCTAAAAGTTTAGTTAAATACAGATCTGAAAATAATTTTGTTTGGACCATCAAATTAGTTATGTAGGATACTGAAGTTGTTCGCTGAATGTTAAAACTTTTTGCAGCATTGTTATTCATGCTTAAGCTACGCTTACTAATTATGTTGAGGGTCTAAAATTTTTAGATTTGTAATTAAATTTTTCGATATTTTAACAAAACCTTCTTTTCGCACACTGTAACATTTTTACAATTTTCAACGCAAAATCTGCGATAATTTGTATTTTAGTACTTTTAAATTTAGATTTTTTTTTCCTGTCGTATTAGAGACTTTAATGAAAAATATTCAGATGCGACTTTCCGTCGAAGATGTCATCTCGCGAGAGGTAGAAATCCAATAAAATTCATTATTGGAATCCTCGGAGTCCTCAGCTAAGTTTAAGATGAATAACTGTTATTCCACTCGCGCAATTCACGTTCCGAGTTCAAGGTTGAAGTTTCGTTACAAGCTCTGTTTGCAGATCATACATCAAGTTTTAATGTTCTGTACGCAATCGCGTTGATGTAGATGTTTCCAACCGGATCCGCTCGTTTAACTCGCTGGATCCCGTTGACCCGTGCAATTCGACATGACACTCACGAGAACTACGTCTCTCTTGGGGACGGCAAGCTGAACCAATAGCAAACGCCGATGGTGGATATGGTGACCCGTACGTTGAGCGTGGCTCATCCGAATAACTATACATGCGTGAATACGCACGTTAGCGACGTCAGCAATTAAGGTAATGGCCGTGTAATCATCGCGGTCGATTTATAGAAGGAATTTTCGATTCATACCGTACGACACGTTAACGTTATGCGCTGAAAATTGCCGACGGTCAAATACCTCGCATATGCGAATCCGCGTTTAATTTAACTTAATATTACATTAATAACGTGCGGCCAAGTGTAATTGTTACGATTCAGACAATTGTGTTATTACGTCATCGTACGTACTTGAACAAAATGATGTATTTTAATTAAATTGCACGTAATGGATCGTAAATATTTTATAGTTCGTTTATTTAAATACAATACTATAGTAACGTGAAAATTATTGATGTCTGCAGGTAATGCTGATAGAATTGCATTGCACACGTGCCAGTATATATCTAGATAGAGTTGCTATACTATGTATATATATATATATATATATATATTACACTATATAGGTAGAGAATACAGGAGAATACACGTACATTAATACGACCAACAATTAGCGTAATCGGTCTTTATGGTCGCATCGCAGAGAGGTTTCTTAATTGCACAATTCCACAAAGAATACATCGTTCCATAATATTA
>Ga0157364_1000889_pt1 | contig 23307 bp, 27 predicted proteins | sample AttsexASBM2_FD_111476 | JGI IMG/M metagenome (GOLD analysis project Ga0157364, IMG submission 111476) | Fungus gardens microbial communities from leaf cutter ant in Ribeirão Preto, State of São Paulo, Brazil - Atta sexdens ASBM2 | ecosystem: Host-associated > Fungi > Mycelium > Unclassified ...
ACGCGTTGACGGACGTTCTGCTGCCTCCTTAAATGCCTCAGACGGGCAATGGTGGGGTGGGAGGATGAGCATCGACTCGCCTTTATCGAGGACTACGTTCAGGCCGTGCTGCAGCTCTTGCTGCATCATCCGGACTTTGGCCGCCATCTCCACCAGCTCAGTGCCGAATTCCAGCTGTGTGATCAGCTCGTACCGGGTCTGCGCCGATTTGTCATAATCTGGCTCCAGGTCATAAAACAGATGGGCCTGATAGGTCAGTTCCCACACCCGGAGTTCGGCTACAGCCTGTTTATACGCGTCCTCCTTGCTGCGGGGCGGCAGCATCTGGCGCATGCGCTCCAGCCGCTCCATGGCATGGCCGTCTAACGGCTTGAGAAGCCACTCGTAGGGCTTGCCTTTAACGGTGATGGTCGTCTGAATAAACGGGTCAACGGCCAGCACATCAAGCTCTTCCGCCAGGTCATGCATGTTGACGTTATTCCAGTGCTGCTCGCCGCAGTGCCCGCACACATAGCCGTAATCCTGTACCGGCAGCGCGGTCGAGTTAATGTAGATCCACCAGAGCGCCGTGCGGCGATCGTTGGCGGTCCAGTTGAGTGAATCCAGCCGATCCTCTTTTTCCTGGTGCATGTTCAGGTACTCAGTGGTATCTCGTTCTTCCGTGAAATCCTTGGATTTGCAGAAATACATGGCCGATGCCAGATCGGGACGCGTAAATTGCACTGACACGTTAGGCCGTGATGGCAGGTAGAATTTTGGAATGATCATCGTCACACCGTCAGAATGGTTGTTGTGGCATCGCCGAAGGTTTTCCACTGCACAAAGGACAGCGGGAAGGTCTCAAATTCCGTCACCTGGTCTTTGGAGCGCGTGATTTCACCGCACTGCGTTGGGATAACCGTCAGCTCTGTTTCAAGCACCGGGAAGCCCGTTGTTTCGAGGCGGTAGATGCGGATATTCATGAGGTATGCAGCGGGCAGATTGATGGTGCCATCATCATTGATTACCGAGGCAACGCACTTTTCAAACCAGTCATGGACAATGCCCATGTTGGTATCGCGCACCATCATTGATACCGGCTGCGCGGTACGGGCGACAGGTACGTTGTATTCGTTGGCGCCGATGCGTTTGGCTTCGGTCTCGATGGTGTATTTGCCGTATGTGATGTCCTTAACGAAAAACTCGATCCCGGCGAAGCCGTCTACCTCAACGGCAAACTGCCAGCCCTGAGCAAAGAGTATTTTGTTAAGCGCCACCGCTGTCAGCTTACCGATCTGAGCATCACCCAGTCCTGTGGCCATCATGAATGAGGGCAGGGCGCTGGCGACCGATTTAGCCGCGTTAGAGAGCAAATCTGTAATGGCCATCGCGATCAGGCCTTACCGATGCCGGAGTAAATCACGGCGCCGCGCGGAATAGCGCCGCGCGCGGACATTTCCGCTTCCAGTTCTGTTTTGCGCTGATACAACGTAGCTTCGTCCGGCAGGTTGGCCACGTCGAGCTTGCCTGCGATCGACACGCGGCGCAGGCGGTCATAGTTCGGAATGGCGATCAGTGCTTCAAGGTAGTTTTGCAGGATGCCTACCAGCGTCTTAGGCACCTCGCCGTTGTCGAGGTCGAGCGCGGAAAGCTGAACCAGATATTCCATGGTGAGTGGCCAGCGCATGCCCCAGGTATTCGCGATCTCAATGGTCTCGTCGATTACGTCGGCATCCATCCAGTCCCCGGTTTTGTCTGTGATGCACACCAGCTCCAGATAGTCGGCGGGCAGGGCGATGGAATAGCCATCGCTCTTCTCCAGTCGCGTGCGTCTGATATGGCCAGCGCGATCCTGATAAGCCGTCAAGGCTGTTACAAGCAGCGCCCGCAGCTTTTCTTCCTCATCGTGGAGAAGGGGGGTGAAGCGGAGTTTCACGGTTTCGAGTAGTTCAATCGGTGTCATATCGTCCCCAGCGTTAAATAAACGCCATGTTATGATTTGTTATCTCTCCCTCAGCGGTTTTCGGGCATAAAAAAGCCCCTTTCGGGGCTTGGTCAGCGGCTCTGATTACTCAATGAAGTTGTAGACGATTCGCAGGTTCGGACGCACCAGCGCGGTCACATCTTCATAGGACAGATCCACGCCATCCACATAGATTTTGCAGTCTGACAGCGTAACGGTCAGGGCGTCCGGCGCAATGCCGCCCAGGGATTCAGACGCGGCCGCTACGATCACATCAAAGTACGATTTGTTGTTAACCGCATCCTTGATGAACTGCAGCATCTTGCCGGTGATCGTTTCCACGCACTGGCAGGGCATTTCGCCGCTGTTGCGGATTGGGCCGTGCTGGTTGAACTTCATGCCGTTTGGGCCGTAGTCCTCCACGTCTTCACGCGTGCGCTCAGGCAGCTGCGCGGTGCGGATCAGGGCTGAAAGCTCTTCCTCGCCGACGATCGTCATTTTGAACTCAGAGCCGATGAGTTTTTCACCCATCGATTTGTTAGCGGTGTACTGCGTTTTCAGGTATGCAGCGTTGCCCACCGCATTGGAATGTCCAGCCATAGGTGTTCCCCTAATCAGATAAACAGCCCTGTAACTTCCGAGCGGTTTTGAACCGCCATACCGGACAGCTGCAGGGTTACTGTGTTGGTGGCAAAGTAGCCGTCGCTGGTGCGCGGTGCGTCGAGTAGGTAGCTCACGTCCTGAATCACGACATCGGCCAGCAGAAAGCGGCGGCCGATGTTGACGGCGCAGACATACGGGCGGCGGCCGCCCGGCTCCACGTCTTTCAGTTCGGGCGAAACCATGGCGCACAGCGCTTTAATGGCGCCGTCTACCTCTACTGCGGGGTTATAAATGGCCATAAGATCGAGCGGCAGGCTGATAGAGGGCGGCTGAGAACCCTGCCAGACCATCAGTGAGTTCCACCGCGTGACCGAAGTCGCCGTAGTGGTTGACTGAGCAGCGTTGGCAATGGTCTCTACCCCGGCAATGGAACCTGCATTATCCCCCTCGAAAGGGCTGGTCCACATCGAGGCAATCTGAAGCGAAGCACCCTGGCCGATGTAACCGACCACGGTAAAGTCCTCAGACGTGATGTAGGCCTTCAGATAAGGGCTGACTCCATCCGCACTAATCGCGCCGTAATATTCCATTTAATCACCTCGCATCGGCCGCCCGCGGGCGGCCGACCATTACTTAGCGGCCGATACGCTTGGCGCGCAGTTTCATGGATTTTGCACGGTTCAGCTTGGCGCGGGCCGTATGCGACTTGGATCGCGCTTTCTTCAGCGCCATCCGCTGAGCGGCCGACAGGCGGCGCTTGCGGAAGGGCTTACGGATCAGCGTGACCTTACCGGCGCGCACAACCTTCTCCAGCGCTTCGGTCATTGCGTCGTCGCCAGACAGGGAGAACGCGGAGACCAGCTCAGCGCGGTCGTCGGCATCGATCGCCTTGATCTCACCACCCAGAGACGCGGCAATATCGTCATCTTCATCATCGAAAAGGGCGGCCACGGTGTCGTCGTCCGCGCCCAGAGTGATGAAGAAGTTCGCCATGTTGCCCAGCGCACTGAAATAGGCGTCCAGCTGGTCGTCGGTCGGGTTATCGTCATCGTCGCCAATGCCCGCCAGCGCCTGCGCGTAGCCGTCCAGCGCGTCATAGCTGTTGTCGTCGCCATCGGCCCAGTCAAATACCGCCTGCGCGGCGTCAGACAGACCGTCGCTCTTCACGCTGGCTTCCACCGCTTCCAGAATCATCTGCTGGGCCTGTTCGGCGGTCAGCGGCTCCTTGTCGGCTTTATTCTCCGGGACGGTCCCCGGCGCGGCGCCGGAGGTTGTGTCCACGCTTTCCAGCATGGCTGCAGGCTTCGCACCCATGCCGAAAGCGGCCAGAGCATCCTGGCGCAGGCTACCTGCGCGGAAAAAATTACCTTTCATTGCTCATTTCCTTACTTAATCAGAGACGGAACACCCAGCAGACGACGGCCGGAGCCGGTCGGGCAGCACGCCCACTCGACTTTCCAGTAATCGATCTCGACTTGGGTAACTTTCAGGGAATACGGAGAGTTGCCGTCCGAATCCGGATCACGCGGCGTCACCAGACCACCCGATGCAACGAAGCGATCGAGGATCTTGGTCATTTCGCGCGTAAGCGATTTTTCGGTGATGTTGTCCGGCTGGTGTTTCAGCGTGCGGCCCAGCTGGAAGAAGTAACGGCTGATGGTGTTCATCATCGACGCGACATGCTGCAGTCGCAGGTAGTTTTCTGCGCTGTAGGTTGTCAGGGCGTCGTCGATAATCATCTTGCCGGTCGTGCTTACCGCCACCTTGTTGATGCGCGCGGTGTACATGGCGTCGTAGTCCGGCGTGCCGGAACCATCGATCGGCTTGATGCTGGCGCGGTTAATCAGCGCGCGATCTTCACCGGCAGGTGAGTAGTGCCAGCCGCCGACGTCGGAGTTTTTGGCCACGCCCTTCGCCTTGGCCGCGTACGCTGTGCCAGACAGGCCCACGGCGACACGGCCAGTCGTCCACTTGTCTTTGTGGGTGAACGGGAAGTGATACAGGCTCACAGACTCATAATCCGTGCCCACCAGCCCCGAATCATCCGCCGCGGTCAGCGCTTCGGCATAGGTCAGCGTCGGCTTGAGGTCAAAGAAGCCATCGATACGACGGTCTTTGCAGATGTCCGCCAGCAGCGTCAGCGAAGTCGAGCTGTAGCAGCCCAAACCCAGCACTGCTGTGTAGTTCACGTTGGCGTTGGACAGCGCTGAAATCGCTTTGCTGTACTGCGCATCAGTGATGGTGGTCTGATCGCCATTGGTGCCGCCCACAAACGCGATCGCACTGGTAGCGGTGAAGCCCACCAGCGGCGCATTAACCGGGTCACAAACGGCCAGAAGATAGGCAGAGCGAGATTCCAGAGCCGTCTCGATGTAGTTCGCGCGGCTCATCGCATCCACGCCTTCGGTGTCGAAGGAGACAGAGACGGTTTCCAGCGTGGAGGTGACGCCCAGGCTGTTGGTTTCAGTCAGCTTCAGGTTGAAACGGCCGGTCGCAGATGGATCTGCAACGAACGTGATCTGTCGCTTGGTAGACGGATCACCGTCATTCACGTATACCGCCAGGAACTGGCCATCGGTCAGCTCTGGCTCAGCGCCATACGTCAATGCAGTGGTGGTCTGGGTGATTTCGTAGGAGCCGTCTTCCGCCTTGGTGTAGGAGAAGATGATCACCGGATATTTAGCGGTATCCGGCACGACGCGAACCACATAGCCATCGGTCTGCTGAACGGCTTCATAAACGTGACGCATTGACTCAAACTGCGAGCCAACAGACGGATGGATCGCATCGCCCAGCACGTCGAGGTAGTTCGACTTGGTGATTTTCAGCGCGGTGAACGGCTTGCCGCGGGCAAACGTACCCACACCTGCCCAGATCGACTGATTCAGACTGTCGCCGGTCGTCAGCGTGTTGTCGGCGTTGATAGCCGAAACCGCTACGGCGGAGACGTTGGTCAGCGAAAAGGGGATACTGTAATTAGACATTCAGTATGTTCCTCAATGAAGCGCCCCGGAGGGCGCTTTGATTACCGGTTGTTACGACGGGAAGGGGATTAGGCGGTGGAACCGCTCTCGATCACCTGGCCGGTGCGCATGTTCAGGCCGCCGACTTTGGTGTTGGTCAGAGTCAGCAGGGTGAAGTAGTCACGGCCGTTGCGCGGGTGGATGCGGTTGATCGCAGAACCCCACAGGGTGGTGCGGTTAACCAGCGCAGGGGTGGTCGGGTGGACGAACGGCACTGCCGGTACGGCGTCGCCGGTGATGAAGCCCGCTTTGCCCGGATTTTCGTCGCGGGTATAGCAGAGGACGTCGTAGGTGTTGAACGGGATGCCCTGCTTGGTAAAGCCGGTGCAAACGCCGGTCGGGATTTCGAACACCTTGATGCCGTTGAACAGAGTGCCCACGAAGTGCACGTACGGCACCTGGGTGTAGTTCTCAGCCGGGGTGAACATTGAGGTCGGCAGCATCTTGAAGAACAGCGCCGCGTCAGAGCCTGCAAACATGCCGCTTGAACCGTTGCTCTGGGTGCGCTCAGCGATGTCGCGGTAAACCTGCTGGATCTTCGATTTGAAGAGCAGGCTCCAGATGTCCCAGTTGGTGTCCTGCGGGATAGCGACGTCGAACGCTTCGGTATTTACGCAGCGGCGGATCATGGTGCGCAGGCGCAGCATGTCCTGCTCATGCGACAGGTAATCTTTCAGGGTGCGGTATTGCAGGGAGTTGAGATCGATACCGAATTCACGCTGTGCGTCGTATGCAGCCTGCACGCTATGCTCTGCTGCCAGCGCATACTGTGAAGGGTACACACGCCACTTTTTCATTTCCTGATTGATGGTCGGGATATGCTCAGGGGCGGCTTCGATGTTGATCTCTACTTCCGCTTCCAGCTTCACGCCAGAGTCCGGCGCAACGCCAAAGGTCATAGTGATCTGGCCTTTGGTGTAGTCCACGCTCGCGGTCAGAGCGACAGTTGATCCAGCAGCGTTGGTGTACGAGTGCAGCAGGGTGCCTTCGCCATTATCCTCCGGCGTCATTTCGCTACCGATATACAGCACGGAGCGACCTTTGCGGATCGGAATGTCTGTGCCTTCAAAGTCAGACATTTTGAAGGTGAAAACTTTGGTCGCACCGTCGCCCACTGCGGCCAGCACGTAGTTGCGGCGCATCTGCGAATACTGGCCCACGCTCTGCATGTCCAGCTTGTCGCCGACGGCGTAATCACCAAATTTCGCACCGGCGACGTTGATGATTTCGTAGATGTCCGAGTGGTCACGCGGAACCGGGATGAAGGTACAGGCGTCGCCCGTCTGTGCGCCCAGCGCCACCGGCAGGATCATCGCCAGGAAGATAGCCTGACGCATGATGCCGTCCTGCTCGCTCATCATCGCGCCGGTGACGCTTTCCAGCATGTGCTGGTTGATGTTTTTCTGGCTGCCCTGGCCGACGCCTTCCGCCATAAGGCAGTTTTCCAGCGTCTGGTGTGCCATCGCCAGAACTTCCGGACGTGGCGCGCGCTTATGCTGGTTTGCATAATCAGCGTATGCCGCGCCCCACGCAGAAACGATCTGCGCTACTGCATCTTTGTTGACGTTTTCGAACAGCGGATCTTTGATCGCTGCTTCCAGCATGGCCTGGCGGCGGAGCGCAGGAGTTTCGATAAAACCCTGCTCATTGAATTGCGCATCGGAAACGATGCTGGTTACACGCTGCGCGCGGCTGGAGATCTCCGCAATACGCTGCTTGTATTCTTTGGTATCACTCATAGAACAAAGCCCTTTAGGTTGCTTAAACGGCTCGATTCTAAGGAAAGTTACATCTGGTCCTTGGTGATAATTAGTATCTTTTGATAAAAAAGAAAAAGGCGCTTGAAAGAAGCGCCTTTAGGGTAAACCGACTTAAAAGAAGATGTGCAGGATAAGAGCTAACCTGCACAAGCACATCATAAACCAGTTGCTGTTACTGGAAAAGAAAAAGGCGCTCTGAAAGCGCCTTTTGACTATTTATGTACTCTACTTAAGTGCGGTAAATAAGCTGTCATACCCTTTACGCGGGGCAGATACTAGCCGTTATTAGTATCTTTTGACAAGTCTTTTTTGTCTGCTGACTCACCAGCTCCATTCACCTTGTTCACGCTGATATTGTGATCGTTAATCGTCGCCAGGAGCACCCGCGTACGCTCCACATAGTCCGGGTAATCGCCGTACTGCTTCACATCAAAAACCGGCATAGCGCACATCCAGGCACTCACCTGCGCGGGCGCGGCGGTGACTTTAACCTGAATATCCGGCGTTGAAGTCACCGATGGCTTGCTGCTGCATGCGGATAACGCCATCAGGCACAGCATGACCGGCGCAAGCATCAGCGCTCTGCAGCTGAGCCAGTTCCTTACGCGCGCTCTGGCTGTCTTTCTGATACTGCTGGGCTTTTTGCTCATTGGCTTTGTTCTCCTGGTTTAAAACTTCGGCGCGCGCCGCGTAGGCGTCACGCTGTGCATCCGCGCTCGCTTTGTCGGTCTGGAGCTGGAGCTTTTCCTGCTGCAGCGTTGCATTGCTGGTGGTGAGCACTGTGATCTGTTCTGCCTGCGTCGCTTTCGCATTAATCAGGCTGTGCACCCATAACCAGCCCGCCGCAGCGGCCGCGATGATGACGGCGCCCATTCCGATCTCGACTTTTGTCCGGATGGTCAGGCCGGTCGCCGCGCTCAGCGCGCCGGTGATGCTGCTCAAAACGCTCATGTAGAACCCTCTTCAAGGATGGCCAGCACACTGGCCGGGGTGATGGCGCTTACAGCAGACGCTACCGCCGTGCTGCTTACCGACGAACTGATAAGCGCCACGGAGATAGCGTTGTTGAAAGCGTCCTCTGCCTGCGTTGCACTTTCCTGCGCTGCCGTGAAGCGGGCGGAAAGGGTATCGACCGCGGTTGTGACGGCGGCCATGAGCGATGCGAACGCGCCAGCGGCATCGGCGAGAGCGGCGATCTGCGCATCGCTCAGGGTGGGCGCCGCCGCCGCGGTAGTTGTGCCGTCGCTGTCGCTGGTGCTGGCGGACGCTGCGCTCAGCGTTGCGTTGATGTCGCTCATCGCAGTCGCCAGATCGGTGGTATCCAGCGCCACCAGTGCACTCACAAGCGCCGCGGGTTCAGTATCATCCCCAATGGCAGCTGAGATAGTCAGCTCACTGACAGAGAGATTGCTGGCGCGGCAGTAAACGTCCCAGCCGGTGGTCAGCTGGATGAGCACCGACGGATCCGCGTACTGCGTCATCAGCGCGGCATAGCTGGTGGCGCTGGCGGCAGCTGCAGCCTGCGCGGTGCTCCACGATGTGATCAGGTCCGTGTTATCGCTGACGGATGAGGGATAACTGACGGTTTCCAGCACCATGGCCGCCAGCGATGTGCTGAGGCTGTTGGCGCTCGATGCGGCGGCGGCGGCGGCCGTGGCGCTGGCTGGCGTGGTTAGCCCGCCAGCGGCCACCAGCGCCTTATAGGCGTTCATCTGATAGGTCTGAGAAAGCATTATTACCCCACGTTGACGAGCGGATCGCCGCTGGTGACGGTTGAACCGCAGGAGACGGCATCCCCCTCGCAAACAGCGCCCTTGCCACCAATAAGAAACCAGGGGCGAGCTGTGATTGCGTTGCCGGGATGCGAAGATTTGCCGTCGGAATGCGACGGGTAGGCGTTGCCGTCCACCAGCACCGGGATCCCGTTCACCGTCACGAAGTCCACGGCTTCAGCGGGCGGGCGCGAATCGAAGCCGCCGTGCCCGGAACAGACAGAGTTTTTCGTGGCTATGCTGGACATCGCTTCGGCTCCCAGTCCCAGGCGACCTGGAAAATCTGCTCGTAGGCTTCCGGCGCGTCACGATACTGCTCGCGTTTGGCGTTGAGGAAAGCGGGGGAGACAAGCGGTGTCTGGGCAGCGCTCACGCGCACGGTTTCGGCTTCCGGATCAGCCTGAAACTCGGTCAGGGCGCTGTTGGCGTCGCGGCCGATAAAAATTACCTGCCGCGCCGGGCCAGCGGCATCATTAAGCAGGCGCAGAAAGTCCGGATCGTACTTATGGGCGTCATCCACGAGGATGGTGTGCGCCGGTTCGATCATGTGCGCGACATGATGGCGAGGAATATCAGCCATGGTCAGCCAGCGCACGCCCCAGCTGCCGCTCATGTCTGACCAGAAGCCGTCCGCGACGCGTACAGCAAAGAGCGGATCCGCTGTTACCAGCATTTCGTGGTGACTGTAGCGCATCAGACTCTCTGCGATGTTCAGCATGCAGCGATCAGGCGAGATAATCAGGACATGGTGATTGCGGTGCGTCACCAGGCGGTGCAGGGCTGTCATTGCCCCGGCCTGCGACGCGCCCGCGCCGGGGGCGTGAATGATGTTAACGCGCATGGACATCGCGACGGCGCGCAGCATGCGGCACTGCGCACGCGTTGGCTGCGGGCTGAAAGCGTCAACAGCAAAGAGGTCAGCCGCCATGTAGTCAGGCGTCAGGGCGTTAAGCACCATGGCGCCGACGTTGCGCGAGCGATTCAGGGCGATGTCTTCCGGGCTTCTGGCGGTAAAGCCCGGCAGCAAGTTACTTTCGTGATGGAGGGGCATAGTCGTTCCATAGACGGGTCGGAGCGGCCAGTTTATGGAAAGTTGCATTTGGCAGGTCAGGCAAATCTGAGAGGGATAAAAGACTTTTGGGTAAAAGCTGTACAGCATGGTAAACTGTTAGAAAGTAGAGGGGGATCAAATGCCAAATCTAATCAAATTCCCAGGTTTCAACCCAGAAGAAATGGTCGCTAAAGCACGCCTCACAGTAGCGAACATTAACGATAAACGTATCCTTTCCGACCTCAATTTACGGGCGATGGAAATGATGGCGCAAGGCCATGACGTTAGAATTGAAGTGAAATCTGATGGCTCTACGGATGTTACCGTTGAACTTATGGAACCGAAAATTCAAGTGGGTATCACCGAAGCTAGAGGCGAAAGCGGCTTAAGTTATGCTGCTGGGCTAGACGTTATTAAACGGGCACTTAAGGCCGCTACCTTTTAATTTTGCTTGCTCAATAAAGCCCCTTTTCTGGGGCTTTTGTATATGGAAATTCTATGAACGCCCCTTCCAAAAAATATGCTTATACCGAGATAGTAAAGGATAGTGAAGATCCCGCTCAGTTGATGGCTTATGCGTTATATAAATCTCATAAAAATGAAAGGGCAATTTATTTCGCTGCTGAACCGGGAGCCACACCCGCAATTGTCGAAGATAAATTAAAAGCATGGCATGACGAACTTGTGAGTGATCCTACCCGGATTAAGCAATTTCGTGATTCCGGCGAGTCAGTTATTAAAGCCCTAATCGATGCTGCGAATGCCGTTGCGAGACAAGATGCCCAACAGCAGCATGAGCAGGATCTTAGAGCGCAGGCCGCTACCTATGATGCCCAGATAACTCAGTTGAATACCGACTTGCAAAATGCCTTGACGATTGCTCGGCAGGAGTGGGCAGAGCATATTGCCAAATGGACTCACAAGCAAAATGAACCTAAAGGCCTCAAGAAATGGAGCCTTAAAACTCTGAAATGGGTCGGCGGGAGCATTTCTGGGGGGCTTGGAGCAGTATTTGTAGCAATGATTATAGGTGCAATAGTCATTGTCTGCGCAGATGAGCCGCGGAAAGCAGCTAATGTATCTCTCAAGCATCTTGTAGATGTTTCATTGCCGACCACGCTTATTGATACCGGTGAAAATCCAGAACCAAAACAATGATCGTTATATAAGCACTTTATAAATCTTATTTAAAATAGAATTTAAGCCCCTATACAGGGGCTTTTTTATTAGTGCGGGAACTCCGCTAACATGGTTGAGCGATAAAGATCTGAGTCTTCGCCGTTTAGCTCGCGCGCCTTCTGGGCTTCAGCAGCATGGAATTCACCCAGCGCCATCGCGTCTATCCTCATCGCTACAAAATCCGGATCGTCATAGAGCGCCTTAAACGCGCCGTGAGCGGACATCGGCACACCGGCTATCAATGCCGCCTGCTGCGGGTAGATTGCCTCTCTCAGCGCCTCCAGCAGCTCATTAGCGCACTGATGAGCCTGATCTACGAACACGAAGGAATAGCAGCCTTTCATCTGCTCTATTTTCGTGTCTGTCAGCGTGTCGGGGTGCATCCACTCGATCCGGCGCTCTGGCGCGGCCTTTAACCGAACGGAAAGGGCGTCGAACTCCAGGGCATAGCCCAGCGCCGGGTTATCGAGGGTCATCAGCTGAATAATTTCGCGAGCAATGGTGAAGGTTGCAATGTCCGGCGAAAAGACAAAAGCGCGGCCCATATGCGTGCACAGCAGAAACCAGACTGACAGCGCAGCAGCAAGCGAATGCGGGCGGCAGCCGCTGGCGTGAGCAAGGGCAACGCGCGTGTTGCCCGACGGTCGGAACAGCGCGGAGACAATCTCATCCCAGACAGGATCCACTTCGTAGTGGAAATGCTCTTTACAGGCGGCGCGGAAATTGGTCTGCAGGTAGCGCAGGATGTCCGGGTGAATGTCCTGATCAAAATTGTCGAGCGCAGTGTTTTGATAGCTCCGGACGCCGGGCTTAAACATGGCTATTTTCTTTGGCATGGGTCACTTTCCAGAGTTGGCCACCAGCTGGTGGCCGGTGGTCACTAAAGGATGGCAATAACGTCCTGAACGTCCCCGCGCGTCGCCGCGTCGCGGCTGATGGCCCGGCGCGCCGTGAAGTCATGGACGATGAAGCCGCGCGAGTGATAAAGCTCGCGGATAAGCGGCGCCCCGCTATTTGTGATGACTACCCGCGCGCCTCGCCCGTAAGCTTCGATGCACGCATCTACCAGCGCTTTCTGGTGTTCGAAGGTAAATGCGCCGCGGGCGTAGGCAGTAAACCCGTTTTTCCCCGGCATCGGCTCATAAGGCGGATCGCAAAATATGACGTCGCCCGCGCCTGCGTGGGAAATCGTTTCTTCAAACGAACCGCACATAAATTCCCGCGCCGGTGAGCGGCGCCGGGCAAAGTCCGCCAGCTCGTCAGCCGGGAAGTAAGGGGCGTCCTTTTTGCACCAGCCCACGTTGAACAGGCCTTTAGCGTTATAGCGCGACAGCCCGTTAAAACAGGTGCGGTTCAGCGCGAGAAACAGGGCTGCATGCCGTACAGCGGGCGCTTTGCGGCCGTTAAACTCTTCACGGATCGCTTTATAACCTGAATCGCTGGTGCACAGCTCCACCAGCTGGCGGGCTGCTTTAATCACCGCGTCAGGCGATGTCTCCAGCTGGCGATACAGGTTAATCAGGTCCGGGTTGACGTCCGCCAGCAGATAGCGCGAATAGCGAAGGTTCATGAACACCGAACCCGCGCCCACGAATGGCTCAATGAGGCGGGCGCCAGCGGGCATGAACTCCGCCAGGGTATCCATCACCTTGAATTTGCCGCCAGCCCATTTCAGGAACGGCCGGGATTTTTCCTCATGCACCGGCGCCGGTAGCGCCACCGGAACCGACGCGCGGCGCTCAGCCGGGGCGGCCGCCGCTGCAAGGCCAATACGCTTGCCCAGCCATTCCATGACAGGAACGGCCATGGAGTTACCCAGCGCCTTATAGCGTGGCGCGTCTGGTGCATCACTGGCGGCCTTACCTTTCCATCGGATCGCCGTGTACCCGTCAGGGAAGCCCTGCAGGCGCTCGCACTCCACTGGCATCAGGCGGCGGACAGCCAGCCCGTCGAAGATGCCATTCTCCTGCCCCTGATTACATCCCAGGGTATGGGTCATGTCATGCAATACGTCTGGATCCTGCGAGCCGTGAACAGCCATTACAGCGAACGTCTCGACGTCAAAATCAAGGCGCTGGCCTTTGGCTGTCAGGCAGGCCGCAACGTCTATGGCGCCGCTACAGTTTCCTCCGCCAAACGCGGTGGGCAGTCGTTTGGGCTGGTGGCATTCTGCTGCAGCGCTGCCAGCAGCAGCGGAGGAAGGTTGCGCCCTCGCTGCGCGGCGCGGCGCAAGATCCCCGCACAGGCTTTTGAACTCAAATAATACCTTTGCGGGATCGATGTCGTTTCGAGCACTTGCGACAATGAAGACGCGACGGCGGCGCTGGGGCACTCCGAAATGTTGGGCATCGAGCACCCGCCATGCGACGCGGCGCTGTCGTCCAGCAGCATAACCAGACTTTGACCACTTCGCATAATGCTCACCGGACGATTGCCGCCAGCGCCAGAACCGGTTATTGGCGCCTGGTTCAGGTCGTTCACCAGGTTCAAACGGTTCAGCTTCTCCAGCCAGTCCGGCAAGTAAATGCCCGAAGGCGTTATCTCTTGTGTTGAGGCTGCCGGGGACGTTTTCCCAGACGTGGATGGCCGGGCTGAGGCCTTCGCCTTCGCGTTTTTCGTCGATCGCATTCGCTAAATCCACATAGGAGAGGGTGAGTTGTCCGCGCGGGTCATTGAGGCTTTCTTGTAGCCCGGCGATAGAAAAGGCCTGGCACGGAGTGCCGCCCACCAGCACATCGGGCGCGGCGACGCTACCGGCGCGCACCGCGGCGGCGATTTTGGTCATGTCGCCCAGGTTAGAGACGTCCGGCCAGTGGTGCGTCAGCACGGCCGCGGGAAATTTTTCAATTTCCGCAAACCATGCGGGCCGCCAGCCCAGCGGGTGCCACGCGACGCTCGCCGCCTCAATGCCGCTGCAAACAGAGCCGTAGCTAAGCCCGCCGTAGGCGGTCTCGCGCAATGTGTTGAAAAAGGCTTCTGCAGTAGAGTCGCGAGTAAAGGAGACGTCAAACGTCCCGCTCAGCGGCGGCAGCGCCGGTGTATCCGCAGGCTCAGCTGCAGCCGTCGGTGAAGTATCCGGAAAAATCAGGGCATGCTCGCCGTTGATGGTGAGCGTAAATGACTTACCGTTAATTTTCTCGCTCATCAGCTTCCTGCTCCGAAGGGCGCGACATACCCGTCTATCTGATCCAGATAACGTTTCAGAAGACGTTGTGCCTCCAGCTCATCCGTTGTCAGCGGCGCCCGGCGGAAGGCGTGTTCATCCTCAATGCGCCGGAGCAGGCAAAGGATGTAGTGCCTGGTCTCAACAGTAGCTGGTGAGTTAACAACGTCCCTGGCGAGCGCCAGATAATCCAGCGGCTCAGCGGCGGCGGCCGTCGTTGTGACAGGCATTAAGGCATCCATGCGGAACCAGCCGGGCAAAGATGAATTAGCCACGATCACCCCCGCGGGCGCGCTGGCGCGCTTTCATGGCCATCTTGTCCGGAGAGGTGGATATGCCCATGTTGTAAATCGCGGCGCCGACCGGCTCACCCCATTTGATGATCCGCAGGTATTCAGGCGGCAGGGACTGGATTGCGCCGGTGAACGTTCGTGCCACCAGCTCGAAACCCAGCTCATCGGTGATCTGCTGAGAGCCACAAATTTCGGACCAGGAATCGACGAGTTGCTTTGAGAGATAGGTGCGCTGTACCGCCAGCAAGCCGGTATGCCATGCGCGCGGGCTGGTGGGATGATTGCTCATGGTTTGATGCGGCACCGCCATGAAATCAGTAAGGCGAGGTTGTTCCAGGCACAGCGCCGGGCGCTGATACAGCGCGCCGTCACAGTCCAGCCAGATCAGGTGATCATGCTTCCGGAGCATTTCCGCAATAAAGCGCGGCTTCATCGCGGTATTGCGGTTCCAGTTATTCAGGCTGGGACGGCTCACAATGTCGTGCGCCAGCCCCAGGCGATCGCAGTCGCGCATCAGCTGCTCTGCGCGGCTGCGGTATTCCCATTCAGGCGTGTAAAAAGAGACGATGACAGCGCCGGACATAGCCTCTCCTTAGCGTTTTGCTTCACCGCCCAGGGCGGTAATGAGGTTGTCCGACAGCGCCACCAGCTCGCTGGCCATCAAAAGGATGTCGGCGCTTTTGCGTTGCGCCACATCATCGCGATCGATGTCATCGTTCTGGTCAGTCAGGCTGTCGCTGAACTTGATGCCCGACAGCTGGCCGTCGTCCGCCAGCACAAACTGGATACGCTCTTGCCAGTCGAGCGCGAGCTTTGTAACCAGCTTACCGGCTTCAAGATGGTTGGCGATTTCGTCAGAAAGCAGATCCTGCTTGTTGCAGTTGATGACGCCGCCATCCTCCAGAATTGCCTTGAGCTGTGCCCGCTCACCAATGGTAAAGCCAGCTGGTGCGCCTTCATCTTTCAGCCACGCTGTGAGCGTCAGCTCAATCGGGCTTTCCATTGTGAGCGGGACGACGGGCAGGGAGCCTAACGCCTTACGGATGAGCGCCAGCGCGTTCTCAGAGCCTTTGGCACCGGCATTAACGAAAATGCGCTGCCCCTTCAGGTCAAACAGAACAGCGGTGGTAGAGAAGCGCGAAAAGGCGCGCGGCAGCAGGGCATGCAGCACCTCATCTTTCAGAGCATCTTTCTCTGTTTTTTTCAGCTTGCGGCTCTGTTCGGTTTCCAGCTTGGCGACTTTCTCCGCCAGCGCGGTTTTGAGCACGTCGGAGGGCAGCACTTTGGTTTCAGTCTTGATCAGTGCCGTGAGGAAGCCGCTGGCATGAAAGGCCAGTTCGCCGTCGGTGGTGCCGGTGATCGGGTTGATAAAACCGGTGCGGCTCATATCCTGCGAGGCGCAGGGCGTCCAGGCCCAGTGCTTGAACTGGTTCAGGATTTCTTCCGGGTCGAGAGACAGATCGCGATTGAGGCGGTAGGTTGAGGCAGTGCGGAACTGGCTGAACATCAGACGCTACCCACTTCTACGATGGTGTTCCACTCCGTCACATCGCAGTTGATGAGGAAGGCCACGGGGTTATCCATTACGGTCCAGACGCGCGGAACGCCAGCGCTGGTGCCCAGCATAAACATGCTGCCTTCGGCATTCTGGGCCACCAGCACAATGGATTTACCCGAAATATACAGGGTGTACTTTTGGAATTTGTTGGCAGACATTTCGCGCACAAACTGATTGCGATCCAGCAGAACAGCTTTTACCAGGTGTTTCATTGATAAATCTCCAGTTAATATTGCGTCATACTATACTAAAAGATTTATCTGGCAGACAGTTTAGCGCTGTTAGCGGTGCGTATTATGCCTTATCAATTTTCACGCTTTTACCCTTAAGGCTGAGAGTGCCACCCGATTCAATCGCCATATCGCCCGCAGCCTGAACCGTCATGTTCGCCCCGGCCTTAACCGTTGTATCACCCTCAGAGTATACGAACACAGACAGCTGCGAGTTGATATACAGCTGCCCGCTGTCGTTCATGCCCATCGTGGTGCCGCTGTCTTTATGGGTGACGGACCAGCTGCCGGAGGCATTGCGGATCTCCAGCAGACCATTGCGATCGTAGACGTAATCTTTCCCCGGCGTTACCGTGCCCGCCGTCGGCGCACCGTCAACGGACTTTTGGGAATATGCTTCGCCCTGGCCGGATACTTCCGCGCTGAAACTGGGCACGCCGCCGGGTGAGTCGGTGGCGCGGGCGGTAACGCGCGGGCGCTTGCTGTCGCCGCCATATGGGAAATCCACCCACACATAATCACCGGCGAGCAGCGGCGTATATGCGCCACTGTCTGGTGGCATGCGCTCCGCCCATGGCAGGTTTGCATCGGCGATGGCGTCCCATACGCCCACTAGCCTGACCGATACGCGCAGCAGGCCTTCTGGATCCTCAACGTTCACTACTTTCGCGCGCTGCGCCCCGTTGATTGTGTCACTCTGTCCCATCGTAAACCTCAGCCAGAATCAGGCGATTTGTGTAATTGAAGCGCTCTTCAAGGTGAACCACGCGCTCTACGATCATGGTTGTCGGCACGGACTCATCCAGGCCGCTGGTGGAGTTGTAGCTGTGCACCAGCACCTTAACCACCATGCCCGGCGCCAGCGCACAGTTACCGTCTACCTCCATGTCGAAGCGAGGGAGCAGGCAGGTGATCAGGTTATTCAGGGCGGTCTGATCATCAACGCTCACCATTTTTACCGGCCACGTCTCTTTACCGGCCGTCAGCAGGCCATTCGTCGCGGAGTAAGACATCAGCCGATACTGCCTGGACTGGAGGTAGGTATCCTCGTCGTTGAGCTTTGAGAAGCGGTTAATGCGGTTAGTTGCCTTCGGATTGTTGGCTTCAAACGTCATCGCCGCGCTTTTGTTTTTCAGCGCCGCCAGGCTTTTGATGTGAATGGTGCCGCGCGCCCCCCAGCAGATCGCCCCGGCTTCTTGCGCCATCTGCGCCAGCACGGCGGAGGGTTTCTGGCCCATGTTGAGGTGATAGGTGCCAAGCTTTTTAAAGCTGTCGGAATCGATGGTGAATGCGCTGGCGAGCGCCTTGAGCACCACGGCGGGCTGTTTCTTCACGAAGAACTGCGGCGTAACGGCGCGCTCCTTCAGCGCCTTTACCTTCTGGCTGAACGCGATGATCGTCACCACGTCGCCTTTGTCCGGCGCTTTCAGCACTTCGAAGGTGTCTGTCCATGAGGTGTTGCCGGTACCCTGCGGATTACCCATCGAGCAGGAGAGGATCGTGCCCTTTTTAACGCCCAGCGTATCCGTCAGATAGCCGGTGCCGTCGCGCACTTCCATCTGCAGCTGGGGGCCGCTCAGGTCGGCCGCCTCGATATAAATGCAGCGGGCAATCATTGAGCGCGGGATCTCCGTATCGCCGACTTTGACCGACTGGAGGAAAAGCTGAGAGCGGTTGGCTGAGCTGGTGGACGTCGCCATTACACCACCTCATACAGCTGTTGAGCCTGCGCGGGCGCCACGGCGGGCGCGATGCTGGTATATGACACGCCATTACTTGAAACCTCGATACTGCCGGAGGATGCGGCGCCCAGCCAGGCGGTATAGAGAGGTGCGACAACCGTGACCGGGATGGCTGCCGCAAACACGCGCTCGGATTGCAGCGGCAGCGTCAGGTCGTTAACCAGCACGTCTTTGGGGTCGCGGATCATACAGGACAATTCCAGCGCATACCCTGCCAGCTGGGATTTAGCCGTAAAATGCGTAGAGCCAAAGGCGGCATACTGCCGCAGCCAGCCCGCTACCGCGCCCACAAGCATGCTCAGCGTCTCTTTTTCATTGGCCAGCATCATGATCGAGTAAGTGATCTCAACCGGCATCAGGCTCACCAGCGCCACCGGCTCCCCGCTGTTATTTACGAGGGAACCGGCGTTATATTCCTCCGTCGCGTGAGTATTATCGTGCATCTGGAAGCCCGGCGACCGGCCCAGATTGATCACCGGCAGCGCATCGGCATTGATCTGGCTGTAAGACGTGCTTTCATCGTCCCTGCGGCCGCCGTTGGCGCTACGCATGGCACGTAAGAAAGCCTCCACATCGTCGAACTCGCCGATCTTCAGCTTGTCCCGCGCGGAGCGCTGCAGGAACTGCTTAAAGGGTTTGGCGCTGCTCCGGGCATCGCTGATTTCCAGCCCCTCAAACACCGATAAAATGGCATTCGCCAGCCCCGCATCGACGTCGCTGGTGGATGACATTTCACGCTTGCCGTTGGGCAAAAACATCTCGCGCTTGAAGCGCATCATCAGTTCATTACTCACTGAGTAAGCCCTCATAGGTGCGGCTGGGGATGCAGTAATACAGCGTGCCCACGGCCGCAGTGCCGTAGTTGAATTTGCGGTGCACATACCACCAGCGGCGGATGCTTTCCCCGCTAGCCTGTTCCTCAAGCCATTCCAGGATGGAGCCGATCGTAATGTCATGGGCGGCGACGCGGAGGATAAGCGCGTCATCCTGCACACCGGAATTCTCCTCGCTGTCGTTCATGGCGTAGAAATCGGCCATCTCGTCCGGGCAATCCACCACAGCCACCTGCTCCGGGTCGGCATAGGTCAGCGTTTCCTGGTTAGGGGCGATCTTCTGGGCGTCTGTCGCCTCATAGCCCTCTTCATCGATCGTGACATCGGTCGGACTCATTGCGCGGAACAGCAGAGCGTCGAAGCGGTCAGGGTTCAGCTTGATGGCTGTGATCCAGTCCTCGCGCACCATGTTGTTAAACGCGGCGTGACCATCAAAGCGGGGACGTAGCTCAGTGCTGGCCGGTCGGCTGGAAATGGCATCCGGCACAGCGCCAGCGTTATGAGTGCTGTCCGTGCTTTCTTCGCCAGTTGATTCACTGTCATGGGAGGCTGTCTCGCTGACTACGGTTTCTGTTTCATCGCTGGTGGAAATGGACTCCACATCGGCTGGTGTGGCGGTGGTGTCCGCAGCAGGTGCAGGTGTGCTGCTGCCAGCAGCCACAGAATCAGCACCAGAGACAGCAGGCGCTGGATCGAGTAAGTCATCATAAAACCCCATCAGTTGTTATTTCCCGTTTGTTGCTGGAGCCATTTGTTGAAAGCGTCCTCAGCTTGCTTGTCAGTCATGCCCTGGAGCTTCAACGCGTCTTTAAAGCCTTCTTTGCGCAGGCGGAGCTGGTCGGCCAGCAGTGTGCGGGCCGCGTCGCGCTCAAGGCGCAGCTGCTTGTTCTCTTCGCGTGACAGCGCCAGTTCAGCGGATTTCTTTTTGGTGGCGCTCCGCGCGCGGCTGGCCTGCTTGCGCAGCGCCTCAATCTTGTCGCGCTCTGAGGTCTGTTTTTTGGCCATAGCCTTTTGGGCGGCCTGATAGCGCTCAAACTCCGCCGTGACTTTTTTGAGGTCGGTCTGGCCGGAGCGGTTGCGGGTTAGCGCCTTCTGCTCCTGAGCGTTGAACGTTTTGCTGGTGTGCTTGCGATCGTCACCAAACTGGACACTTTCAGCGGCCTTTTTGAGCATGATGCCCAGCTGGCGCTGCCACGTTGATGACTGGAATCGCGTCATGGTGTGGATGACGTGTTTGCAGGCCAGGCCTTCCAGATGCGGGTTTTCTTTCTTCGGAAAGGCATATTCTGCCGGTGGCTTTAACGCGTAATTGCCCGCGGTGGCCATGTATCGATAGCGGTACTGGTGATCTTCGCAGGAACAGTCAAAGGAGCATCGCCCGGCCGCCAGCTTTTTGGCGATATTAGCGAGGCTGCTTTTCTCGTCGCCGACGTCTTCAACGTAGCGATCCCACTCTTCAAAGCGCACCCGGACAAGGTGGTGATCCTTGTGGGAGGCGTCGGATGCTGCCACCTGAATATCTGCCACGTTGTGGCGGACGCGCAGGAACAGCGCCGACTTGATGCCGGTGCCGTCGGCGACGCGGTTGCTCGCACGATCAACACGGATTTTGAGCGACTGAGCCACCAGCTGCGCATAGGTCACGCCGGGCACGTCGCTGTTCGTCCGGGTGCGGTGCGCTTTACGGTTGGATATGAACTGCTTCATATCGTCAGCGGTAAAGAACGTGCCGCCTTTCTTTTTGCCCAGCGCATCCACCAGCGTCTCGACGTCGCGGTTACGCAGCAGCGCGGGCGTCAGCGTGCGCCGCGCCTTTTGCCGGTTCCGGCGCTGGCTGTTACGGATTTTGCTGAACACCTTCAAAAAGTCCGTAGCGTTCAGGCCGCTAGTGGCAAAGCGGCCATCGGTTTTGCGGGTTAACTCAGGCGTTGGCATCAGGATTCCTGTCAGCTGTCGGCGTAAAGGGTGCCATCCAGTTCCGGCGTGCTCCCGGAGAAGGCGTTAATCTGTTCGCGGATCCACGCGAGGGTGGGCACAGTCAGCTCAGTTCCCTCTGTCATGGCATCACATTCATCTTCCAGGCCGCAGACCAGGCTGATCACCCAACGCAGTTCACCCGTCCCCCAGATGCGATATGCAATCAGGTCAGGGCGATAGATTTCGTCGCTCTGGATGTCGTATGTGAGCAGGTCTGAGTCATAGCTCAGGGCTTTTTCCATCACCGCCTGGCGCATGTAGGCGCGGATAATGGGATCCTCGATGTTGCGATCGTCGAGGCGGCTAATCGTGCTAGCGCTGGTGGTCACAGATAATTTCCTTTGCCGGTCAGCGAACTGGTGGGGCCGTTGAGCCAGCTCCTGCGCTCTGTATCGCGCACGATGGCCTTAAGGGGAGACAGGGGATCATCCGCCTGCTGCAGCCTGCTGGATTCACCCTGCATGGCACGAAGGTAAGCCGTGCTGGAGACGTTGTGGAAAATGGTCGAGTAGCTGCACAGCATCGAGAGCACATGCTCGCTTTTAAGCTGCGCCCAGTCGATGCGGTAAACCGTGTTGCCTTTACTGTCGCGCTCCATATCCAGAATGGTGTCGGGCAGCCGGTAGCGGCCACCAGCATTCGCCGGAAAAAATATGGCGTGCTGGCGCTCCAGTTCGCGGAAGGCATCCAGCGACTCCACGAGGATCGGCTTACCGCTCGCGCCGGTATCGCCCAGGCGCACGCGCAGGCCCGCGCGTGAGGTGATGAAGTCACCGCTTTCGTCTACCAGCACCTCGAAATCTTTACGCTCAAGGTCGTAGATCCGCGGGATGAGCTTTTCCTCCAGCGCATGGCGGCCGACCGGCAGACTCTCGTTGTTATCGATAAACAATTCGCCGTCTTTCCATGCCGCGATAACCAGCATGGGCTGAGCGGTAGAGAGGCAGACGGCGCAGATTTTTTTGTTAAACATGCGGCGGGTTCCTGAAAATGGCCACCAGCAAACGGGAGGCTTCAGGGGATTATAAAATTAGTATCTTCTGACGACAAACAAGGAAGCACGGCCAGCGCGTGAGGCGATGAGAAAAAGAGAAAGGCCTGCCGGTATGGCAAGCCTTTTAGGGTGACATGCAAAATCGCAATGATTTACAACGCACTCAGAGTAGGGGGAATTCGTATCTTTTGCAACGCAACGACGGTAGCGGGCAGAAAAGAAAAAGGCCAGACAGAGCTGGCCTTTAGGGTCGTCGGTCTTAGTGTCAGCTACAGACCGAAAAAATTATTGTGGCTTGGATGTGACTTAGCGAGGCGTACTATAATCGCATCCGATCAAGCCTGCAATTAGTATTATATGACAGAAAAGAGAAGAGCCGCGCAGGCGGCTCTTGATATAGACACATCAGAATGAATCTTGACCGTACAATCAGATCCAGGAAATTCCGGATAAGTTACCGCCCCTGTGTTTTAGGGTCAACCGCTTTCGGAACATGAAACCAGAAAGCCTTGCGGCGGCGATTAGCCGGTGATGTTTTTCTCATTTTTTTAAGCACCAAATTAGTATGTCATTTCTCGTTCAATTCCAGCGCGCCGGTAGGCTTCAGCAAGCAGCTCTTCCTGCGTACCGTTATGGGCTTCGAACAGCTTGCGCCCGCCCACGTTGCCATCGGTGTGCACCGGCACCAGCCAGGGGTAGCTTAAGCGCACTTGTGCTGGCGCGGCGTGCTGGTGGTGCCACTTGCACAGCGGCAGCACCGCAAAATGCGCGCCGGGCTTTGTACGGCCGTCGATGTGATGAAGCGAAATTTCATCAGTGCGCTGCCCATTGAGCAGGCAGGCGATGCAGGGCAATGCACCCAGTGCATCCATCACGCGCCTTTCCTCTGCAGTCGGTGCGCGCCCCTTTGTGCCACGCGAGCGGATCGGTGTAGATCTGCGTTTTTCTGCCAATGGCGCAGCTGCTTTCTCTTCCTGCTTTTGGCGGGCCTTCTGCGCCTGCTCTGCGCGGTATTCTGGCGAAGTCAGGCGGGCAATCCTGCGGGCGCTGGTGGCTGCTGCCTTTGCGCGCTGCTGCTCACGAAACTCCGGCGAGGCCTGCCGCTCGCGCTGGCGCTCCTGCTGGCGTACACGCTGGCGCTGGGCGGCCTCAAATTGTTTCTGACGTTTAGCATCGATCTGCTCTGC
>Ga0157364_1000890_pt1 | contig 23303 bp, 6 predicted proteins | sample AttsexASBM2_FD_111476 | JGI IMG/M metagenome (GOLD analysis project Ga0157364, IMG submission 111476) | Fungus gardens microbial communities from leaf cutter ant in Ribeirão Preto, State of São Paulo, Brazil - Atta sexdens ASBM2 | ecosystem: Host-associated > Fungi > Mycelium > Unclassified ...
ATGAAACGCCACCGTAGCCATCACGCCGCTAAGACACACGCTATGAGAGAATATCCTCCATGTCGTCGCCGTGCTTGTAACGTTGCAACAATTGTTCATCGCCTCCATCATGACCTGCGGATAATATTCGTTCCAGAATGCGAGCGCCTTGTAATCCACTGCACCCGGCTCGTTCATCTCGATATTTTTATCGATGATCAGAATTCTCGGATTATCCTGCGTATAGGGCTCCCACTTGACCGATACTGTCCTCTCCACGAAGGAAGGATCCCCGGTTTTGGCGAATGTTCCCAGCATCGTCATCATCGACTCGGACATCCTTTTGTCGTTGAAGTTCCATTGCGTCGCACTGACGCCCGTCGATGTATGCGGTAAACCCCAAACGAATGGGAGCTCGAACATGTGCGGCACACCGGCCCATTCCGGCACGTCCTTCGCGACCGGTTGCTTGGGACGATAGTCAAATCGATATACGAAAGCCGTCGATTTTTTCGCCACTTTATCGGCCAATTGTGTCAGGCCAGCCGCGAAATTCTTTTCCGTTTGCAGGTCCAAGTATCTGTCACGGAACACCGTCATGTTTGTCGTGGTTGGATATGGTCTGTAAAAGAATAGCACTGCGTTTGCCACCATCTCTGGCTTCAATTCACACGTGCTGTTGTCATCTGAGATCTCCAGTGCCGCTGTGAATTCATCTGTGATCATCGTCTCGAAGTTTTCCGAAGAAAGTCCGCCCTCTGGATTCTTATCACTGATGACCTCCATGTACGCCAAAACTTGCTCATTATTCGTGTAGCCGACCATTAGCGGCACCGCATTGAAGTTACCTAATTCGTTGTTTTATTAAAGTTTAAGGAAAATTTAAATTATATCGAAAGAAATATCGAAAGGATTCCTAAAAGAATATTGAAAAGAATTCAAACTTTTAGAGAACAAAAAAACATTTGAACATGCTTTAAATTTTCGCATATCTTTAAATCAGTATTAATAATTTTCTCTTGTGTTTATTTCTACCAATGTTAACGTCAATTTAATTAATCTTCAAAATTAGAAAAAGATAAAAAGTAAATTAAATCGTAATTAAAGTTAATCTGCATTGATAGAAGTAAACATTAGTATCAAATTATAAAACGAAGTTTTATAATAAGAAAAAAAGATCTTAAGCTCAATATGATACTTTTTAAATATCTCCGCTTATCTTTAAATTGATTTTAAAGTTCTATAAAGAGTCAGATAACATTATCATTACCATTTTCCAAGATGTCCCTAGGATGTTGCGCAAGAAATGGGTCCGTCTCGTTGTTGATTTCTGCGTCGACGATCGGGCCCCAGCTCTCGATGTCAGATGAGTGCTTGATTAAGAAATCGGCTGATAGTCGACGTAAGCATTCCATCAGCTTACTGGTCGGTCGTCGATCGCAGCCGAATTTATTGGTTATAATGTCAACGATTGGCTTCTCTCTTTCTAGCGTGCCAACAGAACTGATGGCGTCCCCGCTCATAGCAATCGCCTTGTGGAATTTCCCTTTACTGAGAGGACTCAGCATATGCAGTCCTACACTTATGGCACCGGAATTGTGACCAAAGATGATAATATTATTGGGCGAGCCGTTGAAATATTTGATGTTTCGTTTTATCCAGTCAAGGGCGGCGATTTGATCGAACATGCCATAATTACCGGACGCCTCAGAGTCTGTCGTCGTGAAGAATCCGAGAATGTTTAATCGATACGCCACCGTCACCACTAGCACCTGCCGGCCGCAAAAGTCGTCCCTGTTTAATCTCACGGATTGTTAAAAACTTTTCTCTGCGTTTTTTTTAAGCGTGCGCGCGATAAAATCTCACCAGTAATCGTTACCGAAAGTTTCAAGATTTACTTTAGTTTCGTAATTTGTGCCACGCAAACGATCAATTCATTTTCTTTTCCCCGCGGTGAGTTATTCCTGAGAGCCATAAACGATACCGCATTATGTACATTCCGTCAGATGTATAACGAAAGCTCCATTAATAATGCATCGCGGGCGAATATCAAAGGGTGCGGTTCTATGCTAGAAGTAACAGCACGCGAGATGAGGAAAAGGAAAAGGCTTGGTCTGATTCAATTCCCTTCGATTTTACGTCCGCTTAGTAAATGTCCAGGAAATTGATTGAACACCGTTAAAAATACACGTTAATCATCCTCTCTCTTCCCAGATATCGTGATCATATTGATTAGATCGCTGTTGACCGGGTCACGTTAATTTCAATCTTAGATTCTGACCATTTTGCAAATATTATATTTTGCGTAATGCAATGTCGCACCTTTTGTTTGGAAACGAATACAGAGGCGTCCCAGATTGCTGGAGTTCCAGTGTTGAAATCGCCACCATGGAACCAAACCATCACTGGCCATTGATCGTTCTGACGGTTTCCTACGCACATAAAATATTCGTTAACTATCAGAACTATCAGTCTACCGAAAGAGGAATGTTATACTGATGATAAGATTTTTATTGTATTATGAGCTTCACGCAAGCTGGATCATACTCGGTTTCCAGACAAGGTCTGAACGTCTATGATCTATATTTTTTAAGGGTTTCGTAAGTATTAACGAAAATAGGTAAAAGCAATATTAACGAATCTAATATCTTTTATTTTATGATTTTATGACTTTAGACTATAAATGTCTTATTAAAATAGAAGAAAATCTTGAATAATATCTTATTAAAACTTGATTGTGCTAAAAATAGGCTGTGATATAATCATAGTCTGTTCGAATAATGTTTTAGTACTTTTGTTAGATTATTTTTATCAAAATAAAGTAGAAGAAAATAGTGAGTAATATTTTAGAATTTGATTAAAAAATAAGCTGCATTAACAATAGATTGTTCGAGTAAAGTTTTAACATTTCTCTCATATTATTTTTATCGAACTAAAAAAATGTAGAAGGAAATCTTGAACAATAATATTTTATTAAAATTTGATTACAAAGATAAGCTATGTGATAACTGTAAGCTGCTCAAGTAAAGTTTAAGTGTATTTCTTTTCACATTATTTTTTTATTAAAATAATTTGTCAAGGAGAAAATCTTGGATAATATTTTTTTAGAATTTGCCAAAGATAAACTGCAGTAACAGTAGGTTATTCAAGTAAAATTTTTAGTGTTTCTTTTCATATTATAATCTTATTGTCGTATAGATCGAGAAAGAGAATTTATGTGAAGCCACCACATACACATCCAAGATTCTATTTCCAACCTATCGAGCTTACGATAACAGGGACCGGTACGAGATCTCCCTACCCCCCTGTGGTTTCCTGAACACGGACATTCAGTCCGGCATTATCGTCCTGTCGGTCTCTTAGCGACGACCTTGACAGACTTGCATATGTTTCTTTCTTTCGGTATTTTCCGTATTCAAATTATTGTCAATGGTGGAAGGGATTGCAAGCACGCCCCAATGTTGCGCCGATAGCGCGACCTGAACCTCGTAAGTATGAGTATGGTATCCGGTGTAACTTCTTACGTGAATCAATGACTCATGACAACGAGTCGTGGCGATTCAACGACTTCCTCACTGAAAGACGACCGAAGGAACGAAAAGAAAGGGTAAGAGCGAGAAGGCGAGCTTTCGTGACCGGCTTTCTGGTATCTCCGCATCTCAGGCCGGGGCCCCTGGAAGATCGCGTGCCACCGCGGGCGCGCTAGTTACTGTTACTACTCTTACTACCTCTACGTTATATATCGACCTCGACTATCGTCGTCGTCGTTGTCGTCGTCGTCGTCGTCATACGTGATTTCGTGCCGCAAATTCGCGACTTCGCGTCCCGCGATCGGTTCTCCTTTTTTTTCTCGGATGGAGAAAAGAAAGAGAGAGACACTGTTTAATAGTGACAATTTCGTTTGACGATGATCGAAGTATGTTGCGAGCTTTCGGTTTGCATTCAGCCAAGGCTTAGACATGTATTTGAAATATTTTATTTAAAAAACAGTACTTGTAAGATAATTATATTTTGTATTTCAATGGAGCACATGAAAGTTTTGTGTTTTGTATTTCAATATTAATAACAAAAGAAAGGTCGAAAGTATTTTGTATTTTGTATTTCAAATAATTGACAATCAATCTTATTATTTGAATTACAAAATACAAAAAATTTTTAGTCTTTCGTCGTTTTTAAATACAAAATTCATAATACCTTTATGTGCTCCGCTGAAATACAAATCACAAAATATACATTTGTATTGCAAAAAATTTTAAATAAAAAATTTTTAAATATTTAAAATATAAAAAATGTCTAGTCCTACCATCCATTCAGCTTCAGCCATTCTATCAGTCATTTCTTCTGTACATGCATATTCGAGTTTTTTAAAGGTATACCTACATATTTTCTGGTTATACTTCATTAAATTTGTATTAGGATAAAAGGGTGAATGGAAAACACAATGCGCATTGCGAAAATAATTAAAATATTTGCTGCGTCAACGCTGAAAGTTTCAGATAAACTTATTTGAAACAAAATATTCTTTGTCATGATAAAACTATTATTTTTGATAAATCTATTCAGAATTGTAACGTAAACTCTTTTTATTAATTAAATATAAGTAATAATAAGGTAGTAAGTAGTAAAGGTAAGTAAGGTAAAGTAATAATAATTACGAGTCAGTTAAAAATAATAAAGTTTAATATTTAAAATTAAAATTGTAAAAAGTACAAACGTTTCGACGCCGATCGGACATATTCTCAATGTTAAAATAATAATATTACAATAAATGTTGGATTCTCAATCAAAAACAGTATTCTTATACGTTATGAAGTAGATTTAAAAATGCAAATACGTGTCACATGCTCATGTCTTTCTTCTTTGTTAAAAATATGTGATCCATTGAAATATTAAATGTAAGACGTTGAAATCGCTCAATATAATTATTGCGTATCAAAAATGAAAAGAATAATTCAATGGATATTGTAATTTTATAAGCCATAGTGCGGTATCAGAGCAGAGAGACGTGTAGCATCGATGCTATACGTTTCTTCGATCTAATTCATTTCAGTGAACCACCTCTACCTATTAACGGAAATTATAATATAAAAACGAACAACATAAAAACAATTTATGTCTAATAACAATAAAAAATGTATTATATAAATATATAATAATTAAAATTATTAAAAGGTAAATTTGTTGGAAGCAAAAACGATTTATTGTAAAATAATAAAAGGCAGCTCACTAAAACAAAAATTCACTATATCGCAAACACTTAAATTCTATCGGTTTAGTCAAAAATCAGTATTTGATCAGCGAATCAGTGTCAACTATATTAAAATTAATTAATAAAGAAGAAAGATGACGTTTGTACTTTTTATAATTTTAGTGTTAAATATTAAATTTTATTATTTTTAATTGGTTCGTAGTCCTTATTACAATATTATTTATATTTATTTCAATTGTGCCATTCTATCACTCCATATCTTTTTATTAAATCTTTAATAAATTTTAAATATTAAAATTTTTTTATATTTATTCTACTATATTTTAATTAATTCTGTACTCATCAAGGTTAATTAAAAGGGCAGTTTATAATCTATTTAAAATAAACGTATTTTAATTAATTCTGTACTCATTAAATTAATTAAAAGGGGATTTATAATTTATTTAAGATAAATGTAATTATTAATATTTTTTATTTTATTTGTTAATAATTTATTTTTGCTAGTCGTATTATTCTCAATTTAAACTTTTCTGAAAAGTAGAGATATCAATATAAATAAAAAAAAACCTTGAAAGAAATAATCATTGAGAACAATCAAGCGTGACTGAAGTGTAAACTTCACAGAAGAATTATCTGAGTTAAACCATATCGAGTATTAACAGAACGTCCACCTTCATGCTTTTTATGTTGCAACGACGTGATAAATCTTCTCTGCACGACACTAGGATACTTCACAAGGCGCCTTATTCATTTTTTGCTTTGGTCTACTTTTATCTGATCGCAGTGGTATAATGCTCGCCCCCGCGAGTAATCACCGTAATCACCCCTTTTCTCTCGGATGATAAGAATCAGTCTCTAAGAATCTAAGGGCGAGCTTTATTTTGCGGAACGAACTTCGTTGTTGACCGCAGTCGTTTTTTGTTCGTGCCCTAACGTTGTCGAAGTTTACGTGTAGAAAAGAAATAGCACGAAGATAGTATCAAAGACTTATTATCAGCCAAATGTTTTCTCTATCAATTATATTTATGACAAGACAAAATTCATGTCACAAAAATTTATGTCATGTCTTGCCTGTAAGAATGAACGAAAGTATACATCTGAGTCTTTTGTTTCTCTCATTCCAGTCAGAAATGACTCATCGAATTGATGCCAAGTCGACATTGATACGATGATTTCGACCTCAATTAGATCGACAACGAGTGTTAACAGAACGTCCACTTTCATGCTTTTTATGTCACGACGTGATAAATTACATTCTAATAACAGTCATTTCCTACTGGGATATATCTGAATTCTTTGAAAGATACATTTGTATTTTCCGAATCTGAGACATTTAAGTGCTCTTGGCCATTAAAGGTCACTTCTCATTTGAAAGTACTTAAATAAGTTCTCAAACTAAAATTAGTGTTGTAAAATATCGAAAAATAAAGTAAAATTTTGTAAAGTATCTACGTAAAGTAAAGTAAAATTTCCTATAATAAAGCACACTATTAAAAAAATTCTATCCGAGTGACTTCATGTATCCTTGTTTAATACTCAATGAATAACAAGAATAAAACTAAATTGCATTCGAATGGTATGCCTGAATTTAACCGAGAAACTAAGCCCACTTTTCCAGTGATCACTTATCGAGTGAGAAATCTGTATACATTCTAGATCGAGAGAACATGAATGAAAAATTAATGCCCGAAATGAGAATAATATTTAAAAAAAATTACAATACACACACACACACACACACACACACACACACACACACACACACACACACACACACATATATATATATATACAATGAATCTAAATTCATATTTAAAAAATGGATTTAAAACAATTTGAGAACAAACTCTTACGACTCTTGAGACTTATAGAAATTAACATATTTAACTCTAGCTCCACATGGACACGAATAAACGCACATACCTTCGCTTGGGACGAAGATGTTTAAGAAAAGACAATTCTCGTCGAATCCCGGATCTGGCATGTCCGGTGGTAACAATTGCATAAAGAGCTTCTCGTGCAATTTAAGTTGACCCGTAGCCTGCGGGCAGGACGGCGCAAACTGCGTTGCATTTTTCACATCGGTCCAAGAAGGAAGAGGCTCTGTCATTGGTCGCATGAAACGAAGATTGCCAAGCGGAGGTTGTGCATAAGGGATACCGAGATACTGCGTTAGTCTTATCTGCGTGTTGACTACCTAAATTTCAGAAGTTTATATAGGATAAAGAAAGAAATATTTTTATCGAAGAATAAAAATTCTAATTTTAATTAATTTAATGTATCATTTATTTTGTTCTAGAATAAAAAAAGAATTGAAACGAATTTGTAAAATTAATGTTCTCCTGTTTTCAAATTAGAAAAAGAAACTACACACAGAAGTTGAACTCAAATTATACTTATAAAAATTGATTATTTATAAATATTTTATTTAAAGATTTTATAAATATATTTTATTTAAGGATTAAATCAAACTTAATCAATCTTTAATCAAACTTTAACAATTAGAATTAATGGTAACAAAATTTTATTAAATTGAAAAAAACATTTAACTTGATATCATTTTTCATTTTTATCTCTATTTAAAATTATAATCTAGAATTATGATCTCATTATAATTCAGATGAAAAGCAAAATATTAGCGAAATTAATAGATGTAAAACCAGCTATTTACTTATAGATGATTTTCTAAAGATTTAAATCTCTGTCAACTTGATGGTTTGAGATGAAGAACAGAGACAAACATCTTAGCAAATTAATATAAAAACTTAAGACTAACAGAAAGAAATTGAAGCACGGTGTCGCACCTCTTTACCGAGGATGATTCCCTGATCCGGTATCTTAATCAGATTTTCGCGATTGAGACCCTGTCGTGCATGGGTCTTCTGAGCGCGGCTAACGTGGGTCCTCTGGATGAGAAGCAGGGTAAACGCAAAAAGCAGCCACGTCGCGTGCTTCATTCTGCAGACTGACTGGATTCCGCCAGGGAACGTACCGCGAACGTACGGTTCCTCGAGCCACCTCCAGTTTCACGGGGGTTGCTTCGCGTGACTCCCTACGTTTCGCCTTACTCCACAGCCACCCGCTCACCGCTCACCCTCGGTATCTTGGGTTCATTTTCTTCGCGGTCGGCCGTGAGTGACCTGCGCTCTTTCACTCTTTGCGCTTTTACGTTTGACGGAAAATTTGCCACTTCATGTCCTTCTAGACTCCGAAACACGTGCGAAAGATAGGATCACAAATCTGATTGTGATACTAGAATATCTTTTAGTGATAAACTCGGTAATGATTGCACGACTAAAGTGCGTAATAAATATTTATATATAATTATGAAAAAATTATGTGTAGTCGTAAGTATGTGTATCGATGCATTCAGTAATTACATATATAATATTTAAACATAAGGAGGAAATAATAAATAAATGTGCTTATAAAGGAATATGTATTTAGAGAGGATGGAGTTACAATTTACGCTTCGATAGTACTCGAGACAGCATCTCATACATATCTCAGTTTACGACAATGAAATAGATATAATTTATCAATAAAGAAGATCGCAACGTACACAAGGTTGATTGATGCACGGATAAGATGCAGGATAAGAATGCACATACCTATATATGCTCGTATGCACATAAGTTAAGGTCAGACACAACTACATAATTGGCCATGGATCAGGTATTCATTTGCATAAAAGTATTAATCGCGATGCAAATAAGCGCCGACGCGTGAAATGTAACCCGAACTTTATCAAGCTACTCGATGGCACCCTCACGTTATTACAAGGCGCAAGTAGACACCGTATTGTAACGATTGACCTAAAAATTCAGTTAACGGCAGAATTTTGAAATACGGATGACACTTTGTCGATAGATTGCATGAAATATTGCGATGTTATTTATCGTAGCACGCAGGAAGAGTAAATGAGAAAAAATTTATTGTCGTGTTCTATTATACCTCTATACTGTTTTTCTTGGACTCTTGAACTCTTGCCGCAGCTCTTTCTAATTAATTCGCATAATGTATGTATGATCGATAACGTTTGGGGGGAGGGGGAGGTGAAGAAGAATCGGAGACGAATGAAGAGTTTCGTTAAGGCGTCGAAAGCCTTGAAAATCGATATAAGGGTCTTTTGCCCCGAAGAAAGAGAGAGAAAGAGAGAGAAAGGGGCAGCAGGCAACACACGTTTAAATTAGCGGAATAAAATTAGCAGAATCAATTCTAATTAACATTTTTATTATTAACATTTATAATTAACATTTGTTGCTTATTTGTTGCTAAAAAGAAAAAAATTGTCAAAGAAAAAAATTTTTTGCTCTGCCAATTTTTTTTTAAATGATGTTCCATTAAAGGAAGATTAAGTTAACGGAACAATATATATACGTATAACAAAAACAATTTACTTCAAAATAACGTAGGAATTTATTGCTAATTTGTTACTGTCGGAATATTTTAGTTTTGAATCCATTATCTATTATGAAATAAATGTAAATAACAACGAAAAACCTCAACTGATGGAATAAGAGTAAAGCATTAGTAAAAAATTTCTGCATACTGAGAGATTTTCACACCTAATCGGATTAATAGGTGTGAAAATCTCTCAGTATGCAGGAAATACCAATTTTAAGCGAGCAAATTTTTTATTAATGCTTTACTCTTGTTCCGCCAACTCGCTTTTTCGTTGTTAATTACATTTATTTCGTAGATAATGGATTAAAAAAGGACAGCAACAAATTAGCAACAAATTCCTACATTATTTTGAAGTAAATTGTTTTTGTTATATGTATATTGTTTCGCTAATTTAATCTTCCTTTAGCGGAATATCATTTAAAAAAAAACTGGCAGAGCAAACAATTTTTTTCTTTGATTTTTTAAGTAATAAATGAGCAACAAATAAAAATGTTAATTAGAATTGATTCTGCTCACTTTTTTCCGCTAATAAGACTTAGATAACACGCTGTCTTTAAGATGTAATCATCTCTAGTTAGCGCGACCTTGAACACTTGTACAATCCGCAATTATCTGTGTTCGGCCGAAAAGGCCTCTATTGAAAAAAATCAAAGTTATTGTTAACAAAGTTACATAACGAAATTTAATTTGAAAAGTTACATGATGATATGTTTTCTTCTATTTCTATTATTTAATTATTTAAAATTCGATAACTATAAAATTATATGATAGATAAAAAATTATTTTTAATACAATGTGTTTCAAATTATGTGATTTTAAAAAAATCATATACTCTTTGGGAATAACCTATTATGTGATATATTTGTTTTAATTACATGATTTCGATACATAACTTTGTAATATGATTTTTTTTAGGTAGGATCCTTTCTTCAGCTTTGATTGCAATTACGAGAATGGGTAACGTAACGATAAATTATTCTATAAATTATTCTCTAATAGTAAAACTTGCAAACATTTCTTTTAATACGGTGCATGAAGATTATACAAAATCTCTTTCAAATCTTCAGTTTTCGTTTCTGAACACAATGTCGAAATTCTTTCTCCTCATTGCTCTACTTTTTATTTGTGCTCCAAATTGATCGGAAAATGCTTTTTATAAAGAAAAACATTACAATTTAAATAAAAAAGCTAAAAGTTTGGTACATCTATTGTATATCGAAACTTAATTTTTGATTCGATTAGGTACGCCAGTTATCGACACAACAAATCCCATTCAATTATGTTTTTTTCATAATAGCCAACGCTACCCTTCACCAACGAACATGCAGTTACACCTCTTTCGCTGCATCGCCATTCGAAATCGGACAGCGCAGTGCCGTAACACGCAACATAAATTAAACTAGCGTCGTGAAATTTATAAATTCAAATATCTTTTACAAAATTCTTTCTTTCCAATACATTTATCTGGATACACTTTACAATAAATCATTGAAACACAAAATTATAAATTTCAAATATAAAAATTTAACAAAATAAGTTGAAATCCGATTGCTTTTTCTGTGAGAATAGAATTTTAAGTTTAATGTATATTCGTAAATATTTAAATTAATTCTCAAATACTTAGATATAATCATTTTATTGAAATCGAGCAATTCTCGTAAATATCATAGATACGTAATAATAAAATTTCATGCAACGAGATTAAATATATTGCAAACGATACAATATCAAAATAAAAACTTTTTCTAATTCTTTTTAAATTTTTAAAACTATTTCAAAATTTAAAGAATACATCAAATGAATCAATTCATTATATCTTTTTCTATAAAAATATATATAAAATAAGGCATAGAACAATGAGCGCACATATATTTAATAAATATCAAATAAAATTATATTGTTATTATGTATACAAATATTATTGTTTAATGAAAAATGAATAAGAATTAAAAATAAATTTCTATATAATGTATGTAAATTATTCTTTCTTACTTTCACCGTTAAATTTTTGTTACGATAGTGTTTAAAAGAATAGCATTTTATTTTTTCGCTTGTGCCAATTTTTTACTCCGATATCTCTTCGTTCTCTCCGATTTAGTACGAACCTGAGTTAAAGTCTTGCACGAGTACAGCGAGTGCAGCACCCAAAACAACGGGAGCGTATGTGGGCTCCAGATGTTGTTTACTTCAGTTTACTCGTCAATGAGTACTCCTCATTATGAATTATAAGCCGGGAAACGCGGGAAGATGAGCCAATTTGGCGACTCAAGAGGAATCGGCTGTGACTTATTGGCAAATCAGTACCCTTATCCTACGAGACGGACATAATTTTTTCTGCTGTACCGCGTGGTGCGATCATCCTGCGTCGTGCGTTGACTCATACCTGCTCGGACTGCAAATTCCGAACGTATAACTCATAACGCTATGCCGTGCAACGGCTAGATCGAAACTGAGCGCACCCGCAGTTATTAACATAGAACGCAACAAAAATCGTTCGCGAAACCACAATGATAATCGCCTCATCTTTCTTATTCTTTTGCGGCGTTTACTTTGCGTGCGCTCAAAAGTATGAGGGCTGTTTTCGGAGTTCCGACTTAAATGAACTACCAACTCCTACTTTAGGGCACGCCAGTACACCCGCCGAATGCGTTAAAAAATGTCGTTCTCAATATTATATGTAAGTAAACAATGTATCCGATCTGAGAGATATATGTATTCTCTAAAACTTTTAGAGTGAATCTTATTCTGAAGAGTGAAGTCTCATCCTTAAAAATTGAAAATTAAGCCACTCTTTTTTAAGATTAATTCAATTTTCACTTTTTAGAGTAAGATTTCACTCAAAAAAATTTAGAGAATAAATAAATAATGTTTTCGATCTAAAATACAATTGAATGGATTTTAAGATTGTAATCTTTTATTCAATAGGTTTGCAGGACTAATGAATGGACAACAGTGCTATTGCGTTAACAAATTTGGCCAGCCATCGGATAGCTGTACTATCATTTGTGCCTCTGATTCTTCTTACTATTGCGGCAGCTACGAAGCTATGAGCGTTTATGCGACTGGTCAACAAGGTATGATTTGTAGCAATCTTCTGTTTTATTCCATACATCACAAATGATTCCAACAACATTGCATCAATATTGCAATGTTCCAACAATATTGCAGTGTAACATTATAAATGTTGCAGTAATGTCATTGAAAGTTTTTATGTATGGGATGTAACTTTTATTATGCAGTGTATTGTGTGCCTAATATACTAAACTACCCTAATATGAATTTGATTGAACAGTGAAAATGTTACTCTACTAGAATCAAAGTTGAGTAGTATTAAGTTAAAAAGATAAAAGTTAAGTTAAAAAATTAAAAAGTTAATTAATTTTAACTTAACTTAGTTACATTTTAGACTCTTAACTATTTAACTTAATTTAGTTACATTTTATCACTAACTATTAATTTTTTGATTTTTTTGAAGAAGATCCTTAGATACAATGCGAGAAACTAATGAGTATATAATTTAGTAATTTTGTTACTTAATTTTATATTGTTACTATTTTATAATCGTTACTTAACAAAAATAACCAGATTAAATAAGTTGTAGAAAGAAAAATACGAAAAATTATGTAAAATAGTCAAACTTTTTCTTTTTTTTTTCGGTTGTTAGTTCGAACCAAATTTAACTTTTAACTTTTTAATTACTTTTTTTATTAACTTAACTTTTAATTCAATTAATTTTATTATGGATTAACTTCTATTTTAATTAAGTTAAGTATTTTCAAAGCTGTTAACTTTAATTTAATTTAATTAAAAAAAAAGTTAACTTACTCAACCCTGACTAGAATACGTTACAATTTACATAAATAAAAATTATGCGAGTTATGTACCTTTTGTAGGTCCAAGTCCACCGAGGAGAGTATCGGTAACCGAGGAGACAAAAGATACTCTCAAAATAACATGGCAGCCACCAGATATACCCAACGGAAAAATAATATTTTATACTATCCGCGCTGTCGTTGAAGAAACATACTCGAGCAACAATTTATCACCTATCGAAAGTCAGATTCAAGGAGGTTCATCGAACATGACGATTCTGAGAAGTCTTCAGCCTGGCACTAAGTATCACATATCTATTACCGCCAGTAATACACTGGAGTTCAGTGAACCAGCGAATACTACGGGATGGACTCTGATAGGTCCACCCGACAAACCAGTCATGCCCAAAATATTAGAACACGGAAAAGATACAATTACCGTCATGCTTACCGAGGGTCACAGCGAGTATGGACCGATTAGCGCATATCAGGTTTTTGTTGTGCAAGCTGACGCTATACCTCCCCCGGTCGATGAAGAGTATTTGAACTACGATTCCGCTTCGAAACAAGGGTTAAGTTACTATGTTGCTGCACAATTCGAACCGTTGGACTTCCATAGATACAAAAAGTTCGTTGTGGGTGATGGAAGAATGATCGGTGGTTATCATAATCTCCCGTTGCAAGATCAGTTCGTTTCCGCGCAAGTCGGCTTGATGATAATCTCGCGGAAAGCAGCGTATGTACAACGTTCCTGTTCTGATTTGGCCAATATCATGCTCAATCATGAAATGAATCAAATGGACAAGACTGCTCTTGCGCTTTGCATAGCGATCACGCTGCTGAGTATATTACTTGCCATTTCGATATTGATATATTTTGTACTGCGACGGCGACACGAAAGATTCCACATGCAAAAGTTGCCAGAGCAGCAGGAGCTCACATTACAGGGTCCGGTATATGAAGTGGACAATATGGGCTACATTCCGGAGGATATCCCTGAAAGGGTAAATCATTATCAAGAATTGAAGAAGAAAGTCTGGAGCATACCGCAAAATGCCTTGTCCATTGATGATCACGTCATACGCAGAGGACGATTCGGCAGCGTGCATACCGGAACCGTTTTGAAGGATGACAAATCCTGTTTAGTAACGATCCACACCATAGTCGACGGCGCACTGAAGGGATCTGATAAGAGGCATATGCTGAGAGAATTAGATGTATGCATCCGAGCGGGTTCCATGAAATATCTTGCGGGTCTCGTAGGAACCTGCGAGACCACCGACATGTTATACGTCGTGTTGGAGTTACCGCCTCAGATCTTGAAAGACCGTTTGTTAGGCGCGCGATCGGGGGATGTGTTCCCTATAGATCAAATATTGTCTATCTCATCCTCGATAGCGATCGCCTTGCAATATCTGGCGAGCCATAAGATCATTCATAGTCGCCTCTGCGCGCGAAGCGTGGGATTGTCGGATGATTGGACTCCGAAACTTATGGGTCATGGTATCGCCAAGTATGCCTTACAAGACTTAAAGTATGCAAGGTGGACAGCCATCGAATGCTTCGACAATCAGACGAAGCATCAGCCGGGCGTGATATGGGCGTTCGGCGTACTTCTCTGGGAAATGTTTAGCATGGGTGGTACACCTTACTCAAATTTGGCACTCGATAGCGAAGTGGAGGACGCGATTATGCGAGGTATTCGGTTACCGCAATTATTGGATGTCACAGACCCGATTTACGAAGTCATGTCATCCTGTTGGAGAGACGATCCCGAAGAACGGCCCATGTTCGATGAACTTACACGATTGGTAAGTAACGAAAAATCAGTTCTCTAATAATAACAATAATAATATTATTCGTCTCTATAGTGTTATTAATTCTTTAAATTATATTTACACATATTCTTTCTTTTATATAGGATACGTTGAGCGTTTGTCCTATTACCGCAATCACGGAGCCCTACTTACCGGAATTGGAGTTGAATTAACATTCTCATATACTATTTTTAGACATACCTGCATTTATTTAGTAACGTATCGAAGTTGTAAATATCTCACTGTGTTCACGAGAATCTCGTAAACTTTATCGTTACCAATGTAGGCATACGTTTATTATCTGCATTTTCTCTCTCTCTCTCTCTCTCTCTCTCATCCTCTCTTTCTCTTTTTGTCCGGCGTCCTCAATTTAAATGTTATTATAATAATGTAAGTGATATAAATGTTACAAAAACATTCATACTAATTCCGTCCATGTTTGATGAAAAATAACTGAGATTAGTATGTAAGTAATTAGGATAAGATTATAAATATTTACATAGACATAATGCACCGAGCATAGAATATACGGTAGAAAATATTTTATTTTTCAACGTTTCTATTTATATATTACATTAATTACATTCGTAAATGTCAATCTATCTCTTTTACACGAGATTTTAATTTACAGCAATACCAAGGCAAAGAAAATACTTTATTACCTGTTGCGAGATCTATAAATATATATTTTTATTATATCTTTCAGTTACTAATTTTAGTACTTACGCATTTAAATCCATATTATCGTACTCATTCGATAATATTGTCATTTCAAAAGTACAAATGTATTAATATCGAATTAATATATGCGTATCTGTAGTGTACATGTTCTTAAATAATCAACAAAATTGCCACGAAGAACAACATTCGAATGTAAAACGAGAAAAAGATATTCTTTTAGAGACGTTAAAATGTTTTTTTAAAGTTATTTATTTTGAATTTTTTATACACAAATTATGCCATACAAACTTACTGTACTTTTGTGTTAAGTTGAATATCGATTTTTTAATTTGTCAATTATATGATGTACGTTTCTGTTGTATATGTTTCGTTTTCTGCATTTTATGAAAGCATATACGTATACTTTGTGTATTAAGCAGAATTTTTATAAAAATATTATGTCATTATATTATAATATTATGATATAATGTTTGTATATTAAGAAAAATACAATTTTTATATATACTTTTCTTCTTACGCTTTTCTATATCTTATTCCAAATAAAAGTAAAATCATTTATTGTTCTATCTAGTTAGCAAAAAAATTTCTACCTTTTGACATAAACTTAATCTACGGAATCATAAAAATAAATTTTTAATCAAACACAAATCTATTGTTTTTAGATTCGTAATTTAACAATTAAATTCTTATAGTTAAACTAAAAAAAAGTATCATTTATTTATTCAAGCGCTTAATTTCTTACGAAAAATAAAAAAAATGGTACGTATTATTATGCGTCTACTTTTTATTGTCATTAATCCGAGGCGATCGATTATTTTCGGAACGGAAGATATGTTTATATCGTATGGGGTGTCAAAAACTTGCTCGAATGAGAATGCGTCGGTTTGGGACCGATTGTAGATGTCCTGCTTGAAACTGGACACAGAATCTGTTTGTATGCCTCTCTGTATAGTTTGTTGGTGCCGGCATAAATAAAAGGATTTATCACCGCGGATGCCCATGCGAGCACAGACGCCACTATATGAAGTATCGGAAACTTCATCTTATCGTCGATAACGTTCACCAACATCAGCGGCATAAAGCACAACAGGAAACAAAGGAATATAGTAAGCATCAGTCTGGTCACTCTGGAATCTTCTCGCCGTTGAAAGCCACCGCCTCGTCGACCGTTTTCTGCTGCGTGAGCCTCGAGATTCTTTCGGCTTCTGCGTACACGCCAATATATGCAGAGATACGAAACACTAATCACTACGCATGGTACGATGAAGCCAAGAATGAACAAAAACTTCTTTGGACTGGAACCGTTTTTCTTCAATATGGTGCATGAGAAGGTGGCCGGATCTAGTCCTAGAGTACCCCAGATGCCTAATAAGGGTGGCAGCAGCATCAAAAAACTTAGAGTCCATATACTTATTAACATCAGCATTATGCCGCGAGTAGTGTATAACTGGTTGTAAATATCTGACTGTGAGATCAATATATATCTGAAAAAGAAAACAAAATTTTGACTAGCATGTATTTAAAAAAATATAGATATATTTATGTTATATCCTTAAGATATATTAAAATTACACTTTAAATTTCTTACAGTGAAATCTTACCAAAAATCTCTCCAAAAAAGTGAAAATACAATCATCCTTGAAAAAAAGTCAAAATACTGCACTTCTTGAAAAAATGACAATTTTTAGAATGAATTTTCACTTCAAAGAAATGAAATCTCACTCCAATAAAGTGAGATTTTATTTTAAAAAGAGTAAAGATCGTCACTTTTTTTCAAGAAATGAAATATTTTTACTTTTTTTCAAGGATAGTTGGATTTTTACTCTCTTGGAGTGAGATTTCACTGCAAGACATTTAGAGTGTAAAATATTTTTCTTAGACATATATTAATGCGCATTTTTAAGATATATATCTCTTTTTTAATCAAAATTCAAAGGAAAAGAATCATTGTTGAAATTTTACCTGTTGATAGTAATGGCCACCATACTGAGTAAAGATACAGCGACGTTTCCGTAGAAGAATAAGGGGAATATTTTGCATAGAGTTTCACCCAGAACCCATGCTTCGTTCAAATATCTACTGGCGGTTAGAGGCAAGTTTACCGCCGAGAAGATCAAATCGGAGATACTTAGACTTATCACAAATGCCGTGGTGGCGTGTCGTCTCAGTCTGGTATATTTTAACAATGCGATTACCGTTATTAAATTACCTGGAATTCAAATATAGGATTCAACTCATTATTAAAGATTTAAAGTCACTATCAGATAAAACTGATTGAGAGGTATAAAACGTTACCTAATACTCCAATAATGCTGAATATTATAGCGCATATTGCAGCAGTAATAGTCTCGGAGCGTGTAAATGGCTTCGAGCCTCCAGCCTCCGAAAAGATTTCGACAAAAGTGTCGTTTACTGCAATGTGCCCCATCTTTTAGCAAATGCGTATAAAATAGTTTTTCTTTCTTCGCATTCTTTGGATAATCAAAAATCGCCGTGATTCATATGCTACAAAAAATAAGGAAGGACATATAAAAATTATTTTAATAAAAAATTATTTTATTTTAAAGGGCATTAACATATAAAAAAAACATATCATAAGATGTAAGCAGTAAGCAAATCAATCACATTTTAAATTTGCTGCTGTTTTGATTGGTCAATTCGCTTACTTCTTATGTCTTACATTTTTCTATATATGCTTCTTTGATTTTTAACAAATTATCTTAATTCTAAGAATTCTGTCGTTAATTTTTATCTTCCAATTTTTCAATTCCCAGTTTATGAAAATTGAAACTGATGGTAATAGAAAAAAATAAAAAATCTCGAGAATTTCTTAACTCATGAATTTATTTAATTAATCTTATTTTATAAACTTATTTAATTAATTTTCGAAAATCTCTCAAAGATTTCTTTCAAAAAGCTTTTTAATTCATCTCTTTCTCGCGATAACCAACAATTCTCGCACGCAATTAAACACATTAACTTTCCTCATCCACTCTTCGTTTACACTTCTCGTTATTCCTTCTTTCATTCATTACTTTCTATCTGTTCTGTTAATTCCCTGAATTTTCTCGCCGAGGAAAGATAGAACATGCATCCCTCTATATATGTATATATATTCCGAGGAGCTTTATCGCACATGCTGCATCAATTAATTTCCATATTTCTTCATGTTCGTTCACTCTGTCTGGTGTGTTAAGAACACACACCATTAGTCATACCGATAAATTTTTGTGACCTTCTCAGAATACTGCTTAGCGGCTGCAGCAACAACGCGAACTTTGGCCTCAAACAGCAGGAGTTCACACCGAATCGTTTCATGACGCTACATTGTAGTTATTGTTAATTAACTCGCGAAAGGTATTCTTCCAGAAATTACTGTAGTACTTTATGGCGTCCAATTAAATCGTTATCTCTGAACAATTCGCCCCAATTATCTTCTTCTTTCCTTGTAATTAGCTCTTGATCGCTGCAATTCAACTTGTTCCTTAAATAAACTCGTTTTTCTCGTAATTAAACATACACTTTCAGATGTTTACATTATGTACGTATTCATTATAATTTTTTTTTCTCCATTAGTAATTTTTTTCGTTTGTACAAAGGAGTGGCTTCTTCGATTTAATTTAGCGCAATCACTACGGATTTATCACTGATTAATTCCAAAAAAAGTAACGTTGCTATTTTTTTTTAATTATGTGTTAATCCTATATTTATTCGTAGATGTTATAAACGTTGCCACAGTAAATGCGATGCTTAAATTGCTCCCGTTATTTCGGTAGACGTTCATCTACCGCAGACTGACGAACTCTACTGACGCGTATCCCTTTACGAGTACACCACAAGTCTCCTTATCTAACTCACTCGATTTAACTCCGCCTCTTCTTCTTCTTCTACTTTTTCCTCTTCTTCTTATCCTTTCCTTCCGCTTTATTCTACTCTTCGCGCCTATAATTTCACTCCGATCTCAGTATTCAAAATCTCCTGGGATTTATTTAATGCATCAGTAATTGCGATGATAATCCACAATAATTCACTTTTTATTTACTTTTTATTTATATTTAGACATGAGAGAGAGAGAGAGAGAGAGAGAGAGAGAGAATGCTAAAGGAAAGTATCCTGAAAAAAATGCTCAATATAGGCCTAATCGTATATATTTTAGATTAATTTAAATTTAAATGATAGAATTTTTCACTAAAAGTAATCTTAATCGTTTCTGATTTAAGTAGTAGTTTAAAATTAATTTAAATAACGATTTAAATTTTATTTAAACAACTTCTGTTTATATAATTATTTTGTTGTAGAAATGAAAATGATATATCTCATATTATCATTTTTGAAAAATTAATTTTAAAATTTATAAAAATTGTGCAGGTTTCAAATTAAGAATCAATTTATTCAGCTTGTATATCCGCTAAGTTATATCAATGTTATCGTAAATTTCTTTGTTTGATACTATTTCTGGGATTATAAAACATATTAATGCACCGAATACGTTAAGGCGTGTTGTTCCAAAAATAGCAATTAGATGGATATTATGTTCTGACGATATGTGCGATTATCATCCTAACCAGCATTCCATTTGTCGCACTCTATTTCACTCCATTTTCATCCATTTCGTTGTTTGCTTTACATGATCAAAAGTTTATTTGTCTAACTCAGGCCGCGCCTCGCTTTATTTTCCTTTAAAGAGAGCCGCATATAAAGTTATCGGAAGAGGAAAATAAAGATCGATGGCACAAAATTGTAATATTATTTAATCAAGTGTTAATTGCATAAAAATAGAAACTATTAATTTATTTAGTTGACAGTAGTAGAAAGTAAAAATTTCGAACACTGCATCAGAGAAAGAACTTTGTAGAATCTACTTTCGAGGCATCACTCATGCGATTTTGAACACTCAGTATATTCGCGTTATAAGCTAGAAGCATGTTTGTTTTCTTTTCTTATATCTTATTTTCTTAAGTCTTATTTTCACGTTCGTGATTTTTTTTCAAGAGGGAAGTCAACATAATTCGATACAAAAATATATATATAAATTTTACATACAAATATAAATAATTTATAAAAATAAAAAGATATAACATTTTTAATATTAAATTATTCTAACTCATGTCTGTAATTTTCTTTTTTCTAGAACAATAGTATAACCGAATATGTGGCTATTCTTGTATAAGAACAGTTGATATCTCAATCAGAAATTTATGTTTACGAAAATATTTAGTTTTATAAATATAAATTTTTGTTTAGAAATTATTCTTATATAGAAAGAGATGTTTTTTATACTGTATAAAAATATTAAATAATACACTGTTAGAAATGCTTCCTTTACATGTAAATGAAGCTCGTGGTTATAAACGAAATTAAAAGTAACGAATGATTTAACTGAAAACTAAATTACAGTAGTTATTCAAATGTAATAAATAAATGTGTGCATTAAATTTCACAAAATTTTATGAAAAATACATTAAATTTCATGTACACAATTATACCTTTCAGTTATAAATACATTAAATTTAATATAATGTCATGAAATTAAATTCAAATTGTGTAACTTAAAAGCACATTAAATTTCATGAAATTTTTAATAGTGAATGTTATTAAATGTTAATGAAATTCAAGAACATTTCTAACAGTGTGTATAATTTATTAAACCGTCGAAATGTCTCGTATAAAAATGGTATTTTAAACTAATGCAAAAAAACTGTTTAACAGATGTTACATTATAAATTACTAACTAACGTTTATTAAATAGTTTAAAAACGTATCAAATTTTAAAGTTTATTTTTCAGTTTATTCATGATTTCGGATATTTATTAAATATATTTTGATCGTAACACTATATTGTTTGGGACATTTCAAAATCTCGTGGATTATCTGATTAAAAGTTAAAAGTCACATTCGCGTGTTCCGCGTATCCTTTGCGTCTTCTTGAAGCACGTGACGTTGTGCTCGAGATATATCCACACATGAATTACCTTGAATGGCACGTGTCTTGTTTGCATCAGGATCGTTCGATCGGACGTTTTATTCTATCACTAAGTATACACCATTATATCCACATCCAAGTCATCAAACATATTATCTCATTCCGATAAATGGCTACAATAAATTGCCTTCGACTCACCGGTGAATTGTCGTGATGATAAATATAACGACTGACACACCGGATAGACGGCGACTAAACCGAGCTCGCTTCCCGATTCCGAGTGATCGGTGAGCGCGAATGTGACTTACCTCCGTAGGTAGCAGCTGTCAAGGGCTACAAAGGGCACCGAACAATTGAAAAGGAGTGGCCTTCGACAAATAAAACTCACCCTACTTGCCTTCTTTCATCCCTGCTGCGGTAACGGCGCCGTTGCGGCCGGCTGTGTCGAGCTCTTCGAGCTGATTAAAGGTAAGTCTCAGACCCCGCGGAGATCCCTTGCTAGAGAGAGAAACGTCGCGTCGTCACATAAAAACATCATATCGTGCACCGAACACAACGCAGCGAGTGATAGAAAAGTTATTTTAGAGTTTTGTTCACGTCACGTATTACATCCTCAGTCCACTTTAGATGATTTATAATTCTCAGCGTCAGAATTCTATTTATAATTTTGTTTATCATGTGTTTCTGACGTGTATTTTTATATATTTTATTTAGTATATTTTATTTATACACGGAGAGAATTTTGTTTTAAAATGTATCCCGAAAATATGGTTATGGCGACAATACAATACAATACAATACAATATTTTAAAGATTTTTACCATTCAGTAAAATTAATCAAACTTATTTCATATTTTATTGTAGTTTTATTAATGAATGAGCGAGATCTACGTTAAAAAAAAAATTCTTGGAAATACATTGTTGTTCCATGACTATCATATTTTCAGGTAAACTCTAAGAAAAAATTCTTTCCATGTAATATTTTATAATTATATATTATTTATAATATTTTATATATGTATTCGGATCTTCTTCAAATTTATATTTTCTGTATTATATGGCATATGAAATTAGAAATAGAATTCTATTTTAAATTCTGTTTAGATCGTTTATTATTACTTATATCTTGTCTAAAATGAAATATATATATATAGGGCGATGTTTGCAGAAAGAAAAAAATTGAAGAACAGATTATAATGCGCGTGCGTGCATTTACTAAATGATTTTATAGTAAAATATGTTTAATTGTATATGAGATCCGAGAGAATATGTTCTTATTTCTTATGTATAAATATGAAATAAAAATAGATGATAACCGCGTAGATAATTTATCAATTCTAAAAGTGGTGCATGTGTGTGTGTGTGTGTGTGTGTGTGTGTGTGTGTGTGTGTGTGTGTGTGTGTGTGTGTGTGTGTGTGTGTGTGTGTGTGTGAGAGAGAAAGATGTAAAGAAAGAGTAAGAAAAAAAAAAAAAA
>Ga0157364_1000891_pt1 | contig 23302 bp, 14 predicted proteins | sample AttsexASBM2_FD_111476 | JGI IMG/M metagenome (GOLD analysis project Ga0157364, IMG submission 111476) | Fungus gardens microbial communities from leaf cutter ant in Ribeirão Preto, State of São Paulo, Brazil - Atta sexdens ASBM2 | ecosystem: Host-associated > Fungi > Mycelium > Unclassified ...
CAACTTTTTCTCTAAGAGAATATAACTGGCTCCTATTCCAGTTATAATTGATGGAGAACCCAAATACAAAATTTCTTGGATAGTGGACTCCAAAATTAATTGCCAATGGGCATGCAAACTTCTGTACAAGGTGATCTGGCTAGGGTATAAAGACACTGGAGACAAATCTAAGTAGATCTCTGTATCTGAACTCATTTATGCTTCCAACTTAGTATTTGATTTCCATATTATATATCCCACCAAGTCTGGTCCACTCCCTTTGTCCTAATCACTCTATTACACTTATTCTTTGTCTTTATATACTTCTAATGAGGATTCTTTTATATTTTTCTTAGTATATTCTATGTGTTTACTTTCAATTAATCCTAGCTTCCATGCACTTTTTATAAGGTTTCATTTCAAACTTTTGGACTTTTATTTTCATTTCTATCTCTTAATTTCTTACTCATACAGTATAGACACAACAGAAAATAAAATAAAATTCAAAACAAAACAAAAAAACTAAAACTATTCTAACAGAAGGTAAGTAATAGAGTTCCCTTCTCTATTTCCTCCTGACTTTCTCTAGGATTATCTTTAGACTTTTCTTCTTCATCTCTGTTTTCTTTATTCTCACTCTCCTTCCTGTCACCTTGCAGATCCTCCTTCAAACCCCATTTTCACTCTACTATGGTCCCAATCCTCACTAATTGGGCTGTGTTTCTCTTCTGGCCCTTCACTAAGTCCTGGAGAGACTTCCCAATGCTTCAGTACTCTTCTACAATGTCCTGGAATACCTTTCCTATGGCACTTAAAACTCTGTCATAGGTAGGGATTATGGCTGGGGAGTTGGTGTTAGTGTAGGGAAGATACTGCTGCTTGATAGTAATGTATCTAGTGCATGCAAGAGACCAGCTATGAAGAAGACTATTAGTAAAAAATAAAACCAAATAAAATCTTTTTACTCACCTTGAATTGTGTACTAGGCAAGATTGCCTAGTACATACACACCTCATATCTTGATCCCAGCATTCTTACAGTATCTTTCTGGTTGTTTTCTTTAGCTTTTTTTGAAAGACTATTGCCTCTCCTTATTCCCTGAGGTATTCTCCCTATATTTAGTTTCTGCAACCTGGGAACCTTCAGTATCCTCTAAAAGAGTAGTGTTCTCTACTAGTACTTCATTCCAGAGTTGTTAGATATACTCCAATCTTTTCTTCTTTTCCTCCACAATTCTTCTCTTCTTCACTTCCTCTTTCTCCTTGGCCTCAGCCATCTTCCTCACTTTCTGAGCCATACACTTAATATGGTGGACCTCCACTGCTTCTTCTAATTAAGTCTAGAGCTATTACTCCTCTTTGTGCCTCTTTTGTATTTCTTGTCACTGCTCTTTGAGCATTTTAGCATCATTTTGGAAAATGTCAGAGAGAATGGGAAAAACATTGAGATATAGAGGGAAAAAGCAAAAACTTTTTTCTGTTTATATATTGTTAACCCAAGTACCATCATAGGTTTCTTCAAATAAAGTTAATAGAACTTTGAAGGCTCAGTCCTAAGGGAGAAATATTATCATATGCTAAGTCCATCTATCCAGAAAATATATCTCTGTGGTAATACTTCTTATCAACATCTAATCTAAAAGCCCACATTTCATAGCAGCCACCTTCCTTGCAAAATACCCACATAGTAGTGATGCAACAATCCAGAGATTCTGTCTTCCATAGTAGAAATATTCCTATCTGACTTGGTCTTCTATAGCAGAGTCATACTCCTTTCAGTGTCTCAACACTGAAACCTTAAGTATCTTCTATAGTATCTCCTTATATATAAGACTAGTAGTTACACTGTAATTTGCTAGTCTGATAATTAACAAAGATAACTTTTATTGAACTCAATCCCTGGTATTTAACAGTGACAAACCAATCAGTACTCACTTTCATTCAGACTTCTTCCTTTCATCAGAAATTGTGATTATGTAGCAGACAGATGGTATAGTACATGAGCTAAAGCCAAGGTTGTTTTATAAGTCTGCATATCTCCAAGTCTATCTTGTGAACTTTCACCTCTAGTGTGAACCACACCTGATAATAGACTTAAAAAAGAGGTTTATACCAAGGAAAGGAAAAATTTATATATATTCAACTGTTAAAGTCATTACAGACTGTGCCAGTATTCTTTGTAGGAAAGAAAAAGAGAAAGAGAATGGTATAAGACTATTGGTATTTTAATAAGTGGACAATCAAGAACAACTACTCATTACCACTTATTTTGGACATTATTGAGAATATTGGGATTAAGAAAGTGTTTACAAAGTTGAATTTAAGATGGGGATATAACAATGTAAGAATAAAGAAAGAGAATGAGTGGAAAGTGGCTTTTATAACACTAGAAGGGTTGTTTGAGCTGATGGTTATGTTTTTTAGTTTGAAAAACTCTTCAGCTACATTTTAAGCTATAATAAATGAGTTACTAAGAGACTTGATCAATACAAAGAAAGTAGGAAGTTTTATTAATCATATAATGGTAAAAACAGAGAGCAAGAAGAGACATGATAAATTAGTAGAAGAGATATTAAGAGATTGGAAGAAAATAATTTATATATAAAACCAGAGAAGTAGAGGTAAAAATTTAGAAAAGTAAATTTCTTAGAAGTTGTGATAAGACCAGATGGAATAAAGATGGAGGAAGAAAAAGTAAAGATAATGTTGGATTGGCTAGTATTTAAATCAGTGAAGGAGATACAAAAGTTCTTGAGGCTGGCTAACTATTATAAAAAGTTTGTAAAGGATTTTACAAAAATAGTAAGACCATTACATAAGTTGATAAGAAAGAAACAAAAATGGAAGTGGAAAATAAAACAAAATAAGTTAGTTAAAGTATTAAAGAAAAGATTTACTATAGAACTGATTTTAGTAGCTTTAGATTTAGACAAAAAGATGAGAATAGAGATAGATATGTTTAATTATGTAATAGGAGGTTTGTTACATACCATCTGTCATCCACACATTTTCCACTCTTCTAGCATGGATCATACTCTATTTCAATCACCTATCGACTCAAGAACTAGACTCTGTACCTTTCATCAATTCTATAGAGTTCTAAATAACATTTCTTACAGTTGTTATGATTCAAGACTCAAAGGGTTAAGTCAAGAAACAACTCTTGTATTGGAGTAACACAAGAGAACTCAATAGAGTTCCTAATACAAAGTAGTCTACCTTATATACTATTACCCATGGTCCATGCTAGCTACTGTGCACCCTACTCTAAATGACTATAAGTATAACATGAGGCCAACATGTATTGTCCATGCTGTATAATGTCACTTTGTTCCAGAACCTTCTACTTCATTCTCCCAAGTCTTGTGATCAGTCTTGTGACTACACCATCAATTTGTGACTGATGTGACAGCGTAACTGATAGACCCTAACCCGAGCTGTTCTAAAAATAGAAAAATAGAAAGGGAAAGAAAAATAAAATAAAGTGAAAAGAGAAAAGAAAAGAAAATAAAGTCCACCGTCAATGATCTTGACAGCAGTGTTCAACAACCCTAAGTACATATAGTAGTAAATTATTATTAAGTTACCAGTTCTATATTTAAAAATGTAGTCTATCATATACTATTTTCCTTAGTCTAATTATTAACTTGAGCTGTACTATGCTTATATATATATCGACTGAAATTCTTATTATCTGAAAATTCTAACTACATAATATATAAGCTAAGCATAATATTATCTGTTGAAGCCAAGGTCAATTTATCTATATAGTACTTCTTCTGATCTTATTCCAAAGCTTGTTCCTATACTGTCAGACATGGTTTATACCAGAGATGAAAGTCCACAAGATTGCTCAGAAATGTGCAGACTTGTAGAATGACCTTAGCTTTAGCTTATGTGTTATGCTGTCTATCTGTCATATGGTTGCAACTTCAGATAAGAAGATAAAGTTTGAAATAGAAGTGAGTACTGATTGGTGTGTTGCTGTTGAATACTGGAGATTAAGTTCAATAAGGATTATCTTTGTTGATTATTAGATTAGTGAATTACAGTGTAACTACTAGTCTTATATACAAGTATATGTTATAGGAGATGCTCAGGGTTTCAGTGGTATAATCTTTATCACTCCAAGTGGAGGTTTCAGTGTTGAGACACTAGCAGGAGTATGACTCTGCTATAAAAGACTAAGTCAAATAGGAGTATCCCCATCATAAAAGACAGAATCTCTAAATTATTACATCACTACCATGAGAGTGTGTTGCAAGAAAGGTGGCTGCTGTAGAAGATGGACTTATAAATTAGATGTTAATAAGGCAGTATCTTTATAAGGATATATTTTTCAGATAGGTAGGCTTGGCATATAATAGTCCAAGTTTTTTTCTGTCTCTATTTTCTATGCTACTATCATGGATAAAATCAGCAAGTGTGAATTGTATCTAACAGTATAATTAGACTAAATAGCCACTATTGTAATTTAACCTTTCTAAATAAACCTAATCCCTGATCTAACAATAAAATAGCATTTTTTTGCCAATAAATTTACTTTTAGACTCTTATCTACACATCAACTGAGCAAACAGTTTGCTCACATGACTATTCTATTACAATCCTCTAGACAACTAATGAAGTCAATCCTAACCTTCCTATCTCTCAAAAAAATTCCTAAAAGTATACTAAATACTCTAGAAGCTATTTTGGCCAATAACAATTCTAACTAGGTTGATACACTAGAAACAAAAGAACCTCTACTACTTCTAGAAAATGCAACATTCCAACAACTTCTCCAGTTAACAGACCTCCTAGTCAAGATTATCTCAAAATGTGTAGCTAATCTAATTTTGACAATAAACCCTACTCTATTTGTAGTAAGAACCCAGATGCTGAATATCTTTGATAGCATGGATCTGTAGAAGCTAAGCAGTTTTTTATCCTAGTGTCAACTTCATTTTTGTACAAACCTAGGATAGTTTAGCATAAATGCTACAAAGATATTAGGTATGATTTACACTAGAAGGCAAAAGTCCATGAAGTTGGCTTAGAAATGTGCAGAGTATGTAAACTCTGTGAAAAGAGCTCAGTAATATAGACTTGTAGAACAATCTTGGCTTCAGCTTATGTACTATAGCATCTATCTGTTATATGGTTACAATTTCAGAGGAATAAATAAAGTCTGAGATGGAAGTGAGTGTTAATTTGGTATGTTGCCATTGAACACCAGAAATTGAGTTTAATAAGAGTTATCTTTATTGATTATCATATTAGTGAATTACAGTATAACTACTAGTCTTATATATAAGTCAGATGTATAGGAGATACTTACCACATTTTTCCAATTAATGTACTCTTTAGCCATAATTATTAACAAATAATATTGGGAAAGAGAGAAAAAATGCAACCATAACCAAAATTTTATATTCATCCCTCTAACTCAAACTCCTAGTCCTCTAACAAAAACAAACCTAGGTAGAAGACTTGTGAACTCTTGGAGTGACAACTTTGAGAAGTTAAAAAGTAACAGAAAACTGATATCTAAAGAGTAAAAGAGACACTCCAACAATAATCTATGTTTGTACTATAGGGAATGGAGCTACTAAGTCAAAGCCTGCCCACATTATCTTTCTGGCAATACCAAGTTCTAAGCTAGATACACAGAGGTTACCCTTTCTATTCTAGAAACTATTCCAACCAACTCTAGCCCCCCATTGTGATTTTTGAAGCTTTTCATATCTAGCACTACTATTTGGAAGAATCAGAGTTGTTTATAGATGTTATTACAGACCACAAAAACTTGGAGTATTTCTCTACTACCAAATCCTTTCTTACTATCAAGTAAGATGGTCTGAATTTCTCTCTTAGTTCAACCTTATCATCTTCTTCCATCCAGAATGTTTAGAATCTAAACCCAATACTATTATCTGAAGAGAAGATCTTTATCTGAAAGAAGAAAGTGTTGTCTACAGCTCTGTAAACCCTCAAAACTGACATTCTGTATTTACCCATAGTCAACTCATAATGTCTTTTCAAGCCACTACTCTAGTTTTTCTATTTCTTTGAGTTGCCACTATTGTAGACCTCAGTAGTCTATATGACAGTATTCTATCAGCAATCACACAAGATGAAACACTCCAGGAACACCTCTACTATCTAATAAATTGTTGATCATTAGACATATCTATATTCCTTCTCAAAGATGGGAAAATCTATGTGCTATTGGCAAATAATTTCTATACATGTGTCCTATAGTATCATCACAACTATATTCTTGCAGGATATTTCAGACAAAATAAAACACTAGAGCTCATCTGTTGTGGTTATATTTAGCCATCTTTACATGCAAATGTCAAAAGTTTCTGTAACTTTATTATCTGCATAAGATCCAAACTATAATGTTATAAGCCTTATAGGTCACTTAAGCAACTTCTAATTCCCAAATGATCCTGATACTCAATTTTTATGGACTTCATTGAAAAACTCTACTTCTTACCCAGATGCAATACAATCCTAGTTATTATTGATTGACTCTCCAAGCAGGCCATATTCATTTTGACAGTAAACATCATTATCTCATACAAACTAGCCAAACTATTCATGATCTACACATTCTCCAAGCATAGTATTCTATCTCATATTACTTCTGACTGCAGATTGGAATTTGTCTCAAACTTTTTCTAGTCTCTGAGAACTGCTTTCAACATACAACTCCACTTCACATCTAGATACTACCCCAAGAAAGAGGGTTAAATAGAATATACTAACCAAATATTAGAGTAGTACCTCTGAATGAGTCTACTATAACTACCAATAGAATAACTGGTCAAACCTCCTCCTACTGGCAGAGTTTGTGTACAACAATATACTGAGTGCTACTACTGGGATATCACTATTTTTTGCAAACAAAGGGTACCATCTGAGTATTAGAGTATATCTGGAGCAAAACATTACTTTATTTCATATCCAAGAATTCACTATAAATCTTGATGAATTATAAGATAATCTGAAAACAGAGATACATACAGCACAATAATGGTATCAACAGTCAGTGAATACACACAGAGCCCTAGCTCCAAACTTCTAGGTTAGCCAATAGGTATTTGTCAAAGCATAGTTTTTCTATACTATATGACCTTCAAAAAAGCTATCAGAAAAATACTTGGAACCTTTTAAGATTATTGGCCAAGCCAGTACTCACTCATTTACAATCTGTCTTCTGAAGTTAATATATACAGTCCACTTAGTATTCCATACATTCATACTTGAACCTGGAATATCTAATATTTTTCCTAGCTAATCTAAATCTCTACCACCACCAGTTATGATAGATGGCAAACTGGAATATGAAGTCTCCTAAATCATAGACTTGAAAATGGATTGCACATGTACATATAAACTACTCTACAAAGTTATCTGGCTAGGATATGAAAACATAGAAGAAGAATCCAACTAGCTACCTACATTGGAACTTGCTCATGTCTCTGACCTCATATCTGACTTTTACCAAGCTTATTCCAGAAAACCTAACCTTCTCTCACTACCTCAGCTCTAACATCTTTCTAGTGTTATTCTCTTATTTTTTTAATTGCTCTGTTTTTCTTGAACTTGAAGTAATGATAATTTATCTCTTCTTTCTTTTTTACCATTATTAGACCATGGCATTCACCAATTTCTGTGTAACTTAGAACCAAGCCTTTGAAGCCCCAAGAGAAGGATACTATCACATACCATCTGTCATCTGCATATTTTCCACTCTTTTAGCATAGATCACACTTCATTCCAATCATTCATCAATCTGAGAACTAGATCCTGCATTCCTCACAGTACCCAACAATCTAGAGTACATGCAGTAGTAGATTATTATTAGGTTACCAGTTCCATATTTAAGAATATAGTCTACTATGTACTGTTTTTCTTAGTTTGATTATCAACTTGAACTATACCATAGTTGCACATATCTGCTCAAATCTCTATTATTCAAAAATTCTGACCACATGATGCATAGACTAGGTACAATATCATCTGTTAAGACTAAGATCAATCTATTTATATAATACTCCTCCTGATCCCATTCCAAAGCCTGTTCTTGTCTGAATTCTTTTCTATCTCCATCTTCTATACTACTATTGCAGATAAAATTAGTGAGTGTAAATCACATTTAACAGGGTTTTATCAATGGAGTATACAAATGGAAGATGGAGGCTAGTGGATTACCTTTTAAAGTTGTTGAATGAAATAAAACATAACTATGAAATTCATAATAAAGAAATGTTGGCAGTAATTAGAGAGCTGGAGATATGAAGATATTTGTTAAAAGATACTAAATTCAAGTTTAAGATCTGGACTGACCATAAGAATTGGGAGTATTTTATGAAGGCACAGAAGTTGAATCAGTGACAGGATAAATAAGTCTTACACTTGTTTAGATTTGATTATACTTTGAAGTATATATATGGAAAAAGTAGTAGATTGAGTAAAAGGCTAGACTTAAAGATGGGGTTGAAAACAATAATGAAAATCAGAAATTGATAAAGGAGAAGTGGATAAAAGGAATAATGAAAGTAGTAATAGAGGGACTAGAAACAATATTGGTAGAAAAGATAAAAAGAGCAAGAGAAAAGAATGAGAAAGTAGTCAAAGTTGTTAAAGAAATGAAAAGAGCAGGAATTAAAGTGTTGAGAAGAGATAAGTAGAAAATAGAAGGAGAGTTGTTGTTGAAAGAAAGAAAGGTGTATATGCTGAAGAATGAGGAGTTGAGACTAGAAGTTATTCAGTTACACCATAATATACTAGTAGCTGAATATGGAGGAAAATGGAAGACAATAAAGTTAGTAATAAGAAATTACTAGTAGCCAGGAGTAACCAAGGATATTGGAAAATATATAGAAGGATGTGATTTATGTCAGGGAATAAAGAATAGAACAAAGATATCAGTGGGGAAGTTAATAACAAGTGAGGTACTGGAAAAGTTATGAATATATTTAATGGTAGACTTTATTATCAAGTTACTATTGGCAGTAGGGAAGGATGTGATCCTAGTTGTATATGATAGGTTATTAAAAATGATACATTTTGTAGCAAAAGGAATATTGGTGGAAGGTTTAGTGAGATTGTTTAGAGATAATATGTAAAAGTTGGATGGATTATCAGAATGTTATATTGAATCAAGGACCACAGTTTATGGCAGAGTTGATGAAAGAGTTGAATAGTATGTTGGGAATTGAAACAAGGTTGTTAATGGCATTCTACCCACAGACAGATAGGCAGATAGAATAAATGAACCAAGAATTAGAATAGTACTTGAGATTCTTTACAGAGTATATATTACAAAATGAACTACTTATTTATTTGTGATATCTGAACCTTGGGTGCACTCTCAGAGGTTTAGAAGTGATTCAGAATGACAATGATAATGAAGATTGATAATAAAGGATAAAGATTGATGATAAATGATGAAAATAATATTGTTAAGTCTGAGGTCTAATCTTCAGATACAGAGGTATATATACAAAAGAGTGATGGTCCATGTACAAGCTGTTTCTATCACATGATCAAAACTTATACCTGATAGGAGCTATTATCTACTATAGTAGCTGTCAGGCTAATTTTAAAAGATAACTAATTATATCACTATATTGATATGCTTGTATCTCTATGAATACTTATTGCTATAAGATATACTATATATTATTGGAAATGGTTTGATGAGCACTTTTCAATACAAGTTTGATTGTGTGAATCCATCCAGTCATTCATGAGATATTAGCAAACAAAGCTTTTATAGTTACTGATGACCTGATATTCTAGTTATTTGTCATCACTTTTGTACATCCTGCATATGTGCAGATAGCCCTCATTTGAGGCTTTCCAGCACAACTTAGTTTGTGAAAATCAGTTCACTGGTTGTGGAAATACAAGCTGAATAAATTTTGTGACAGTATAGATAGAGAGATTGGCCAGAGTAGTTAGTGATAACAAAGTTTGTAGTAAACATCAAAGTTCATTCAGCAATAAAGATATTGTCTTTTGTAAATTATGGTAAAAAGTTGAAAATGGAGATAGACATTAAAAGGAAAGAAAAGATGGAGAAAGTGACCAAGTTTGTAGAAAGAATGAGAAAAGTTTAAGAGGAAACAGAAGTAGTATTAAGAAAAGCACAAGAAGAGATGAAGAAACAGGTAGATAGAGGACATAGAGAAGTTGAAGAATGGAAGAAATGTGATAGAGTGATGTTAAGCATGAAGAATTTGGTGTTTAAGGACAAACTAGTAAAGAAGTTGATGGAAAGATTTGTGGGACCATATGTAGTTGAGGAGATGAAGTTAAAGCTACTAGCCTCTATGAGAATTTATCCAGTTATTAGAGTGGTAAGGTATAGAGAACCAATGAAGAGAAAAAAGGTGGAGGAACCAAAGCTAATTAAAGTTGATGAAGTAGAAGAATGGAAAGTAGAGAAAATTCTAAATAAAAGAAAAGTATGAGAGATGATGAAGTATTTAGTGTGTTGGAAGGAGTTCATAATGGAAAATGATATGTGGGAAAAAGAGAAGGATTTAGAAAATACAAAAAAAGTAGTAGTTGAGTTTGAGAGAAGAATAAGTGCAGAAATTAGATAACAAAAGGAAGTAGAAAAGAATGAAAACTTGGAAAAATTGTGGAAAGTAAAGTTAAACCTAAATATGGAAGAGTTGAGAAGGAGTGAGTTACTAGAGAGAGATATAGCAAAGATATTAGCAAAGATATTGTTTAGATAGGATGATAGAAAATTTGAGAATAAGTATTTAAAGAAGCTAGAGAGAAATTGGACAAGATGAAAGAAGGAGAGATTTTTTCTTTTCTCATTTTCCATTTATTTTATTTTTGGTTTTTATTTTTACTTTTCTTTATTTTGATCTTAGACAAAGAGTGTGATATAATATCATATATGATAGTTACATAAGTCACAAAGTATGATATCTGTGTTATAGGATTGTCATACAATCATGTAATATAGAGAAGGTCATAGAAAGTTCTAGAACAAATAACATTATACAGCATAGTAATAGTATATGGAAAGCATATGAATTTTAGGATAAGTTAGTTATAGTATGTGCACAGCTGTAGTATATAAGATTAATTAGTTTGTAGTAGGAACTCTATCAGGTTCTCTTATGTTACTCAATATAAGAGTATACTTTCATCTTATTTCTGGAACCTAAGTTATAACATTGAGGTTGTATATATAAGAAGATCTGACTTTTCATCATGCTCAGCTAAGCAAGCTTCTTCAATCCCATATCTTATAGACTTTGTTATGAACTTTAATATAATCTTACATCTTATAGAATCTTTTATGGACTTCTTTGTGCTCTCAAATCTTACACTCATACCATGTCCTTTTAAAAGACTTTCTAAATTACTGTTTACTACTATCTATTATTTCAAATACACTCTAATTTTTCAGGTAATGTTCTAGATATTTTAACTTAGATTTTTGACTATTTGTATACTATTATTCTGATGTTAGCTCAGCATCATTCTATTAGATTGTATTAGATAATAGAATATTCAGAATATTAGCTATCTTTGGGAAATCTCATTCTATTCTCTTAAGTTTCCTTAAAAGTGAATAGTATTTGGTTACTAGTTGCTACAATATAATCTTAGATTTTTCTGAAGATTGCAAATTCTGTGTAATTTCACAAACTTTGCTTAGTTATTCTAATAGTAAAATAGAATCTCTCCCTTAGAAATCTCAAAGAATAGATTAGTCTAGCAGTCCTAGATTATCTATTCTTATATCTTGACTTCTCTTCTCAATAGATATCTGTTCCTAGTAACTATCCTATAATTACTTTCAACATCAATACAGTTCTAAGGCTCTTTCAGTACTATCTAAGAAAAGTAGCTAAGTGCTAGTACTCTCTACTAACAATATTCTCACCAATCTAGTAACCCAGTTCTGTCACATTCTATGTTCTGACCTCATCTGTCTTAATCCACAGATAATTACTTATCTCTTATCCATACTCTCCAATCTCTCCCAGTGTGAATTAAACCTGTCTATTCTACTTTGGATATTCTTGCTGGTCTAAGATTAACTCTATATATTTCCATCCTCTAATATCCAAAGATTACTAGTAATCAGAGTAACTCACTTAACAGATAGCTACCCTAGGTATACTAACTAGTATATAATCTGGTAGTCTATACTGTAGTAGTTATCCTTCTGAAAATCAACTAAAACTAGCATCCTTCTTCTAGTATTAGCAATAGTATATCTTGCTACTTTCTGGTGGTTCTCCACCTACTAAGTCTCTAGTTTCTAATCTGAAAAATGTGATCTGTACAACTTATAGAAGCACAGTACATAAGCTGAAGCCAAAGGTCATTTCATCTTCTGTATTTGTGGATAATATAAAAAATTACTTAGTTCTAGACTTCTGAGATATCTTTCCAGATCTTAGATAAAAAAAGGTATGAACTGTATCTAACAAGTTCAAAGACTTGTAAGCTTCAATATCTAACTCTGTTCTTACATCCACAAGTATATCCTGTTTATCATTACCTTCAAAACCTCTTTTATCTACTAATATTTTTGTATCTAAAAACCCCTCTAGCTACTTTTAACCCTATATCTCTCTTCTACATTATAGTGTATCTGTACACTAACATTTTTCTTTTTCTTTTGAATAATAAAGACACACATGACTGCAGTCACATGACATGTCACATGATATGAGATCATAGGCCTAGACTTTGGGAGAAAGGGCTAGAAGAATAATGTCAGTGCATATATATACAGCATGAACTTATGGAAGACATGAGAATAAAGCATGGTAGAAGCATAGACAATGCATGGACTTTAGGGCAAGGTTAAGAAGAGTTATTATGAATCACTTGTAATTTATATAAATAGGATAGCAATTCAGCAGAGACTCCTTATCAAGTTTTCTTGTAATTTCCACAATGATATCCATCTTTGAGATTTATTTTTATTGATCTTTATGATTAGTGGTTGCCACAACATACTAGACTTTAGCAGTAATTAACAAACAGAGCAAGCTTTTTTCAGCTTTTATTCTCTCTATATTTGGCTATCTACAAAAAATTTCACTTACAATTAAAACAAGATCTTATGAAATTTATTCTTTTAAAAGTAGTTGAGCTACAAAGTGGTCTGAAGGCCTATTTTAAGAAGAGTTCAACATAGAAGTCTTCTTTATTTTTACATGACCAAAATTTAAAGAGCTCTTCTATACTTATTTCTTTCTAGTTAATAGTTTTACTGAAGCTATCAACAAGTTAAAAGAAACTAGCTATCACTAAAGGAGTTATGTAGTAAAGAACTACCTAAATAAGTTCCAGTTTCTTATATTAGAAACTATACAGATTCACATACTGTAGTTGTTAAATTCTACCATAGGCTTTGAACAGCAATCTAGAATTAAATTGTATCAGAATTACAGATAGTAAACTTATTTCTTTTCTATCTTTATTTATTTATTTAAGTCTCTCTTATTTTTCTATTTCAATTTTTCTTTAGTCTTTTTATTTCTTTTCTTATTTTAAACTTAGTAAAGGAAAAATAATATGACATTATATGTAACTATTACAATAGTCATAGTAATATAACAAGATATGACTTCTATCACAGGTATATCATAACATCATATAATACATAAGAAAGATAATGTTATATATATATCATATAATATAATGACTCTTATATATATGACTTATAGTATTTAGGATAGACTAAATATAAAGTATATGCAGACTATATACTAGAGATATATGGAGTCAACTCACCTATACTAGGAACTCCACCAAGTTTCTCTTTTATTCTAACCCTAGAATCTAAGTCATAATATTAGAACTTAGTGTTCTTTTCTTGAGATTACACAATACTAAGTCTTTTCTCTCTACTCTCTTTTCATCCTCAACTAAGAGGTAGTATCACCCTTTAGTTAAGAAGATTAGCTAAACTTTAGGCTTAAGAGATACTTGTCTACTAAAATAGAGTAGACTGAATAGTGGAGACCAAGTTCAGATACCTACCTAAATGTACTCATTCTTAAAGTAAATAGTGTTGAAGTAGTATACTTGTATCTTTTATATAAAAAACTCATGCTGCAAGTTCTCTAGTAAAGAAGCATCTAGCTTAAAGATTCTCTTCTAAGGAATATTAAAATATACAATTCAATCAGGATAGTAGTCAATAGAATAGTAGATAAGTAGTTAGTAAATAGTATGAGGTAGAATTAGTTAAGGGCCTACTAATGTTAGGAATAAACTAGCTACTAAACCAGTTATGCTAAAAGTATGCAATATAAAGCTTAGCTTTGATATTTGGCTGATACTATATTTGTACTTCATACTGTACTCTTAATAGTAATGTTAGAACCATAAATATTGGACTTGGTTTATTTTCATTTTTTATTCTTATGTTCTTTTCTATTTATTTCTTATTGTGGGACTTAGAGAGTTAGAATTATTATGAGATCACAGTTACAAGAGAAAGTAATAGAAGATTCTAAAAGAAATGATGTTACTATAATATATTTGACACATGTTGATTTTATAAATAATATATAGTCTTTAGAATAGATTAATGGTACTACAGTATAGATCAGTAACTGAGCATATATAGACAGTTTTGTACTAGGAACTCTATTGAGTTCTTTTGTGTAAACTCTATACAAGGTTTTTCTTATCAATCAACTCTAAGGTCTTTAAGTTGTAACAACTAGTACTTATAAAGATTTTGATAAGTTCAAAATATAAATTAAAAAGTGAGACTAGTACTAGCTTATACTAGAAAAACTCTGAAAGAAGGTTCTTACATAAGATACTAATATGTTGGAAAGTATCAAGATTTCTTTTAATTATAGTCATTTTAAATTAGATTTTAATAAGTGTTTATTTGATTTTTATCCAATAATTTTAACAAGTGTTTTTTGGTTAATGTTGGATATTTATCTATAAATTAAATAATTGTTTTAGTATCTTTAAAAATTTTCTTTTTCTTTAGTATTTTTTAAACTAGTATTTTCAATAGTAGTAAAATTAAAATTAAATAAAAAGAATTATTATAATATATTGGAGTTTAGAAAATTTATCTAATATTAATAATAATAGAGAAAGTATATTTTCTATTTTTATATATAAATATAGCTAATTCAGAATAATTAATTCTACTTTCAGTTATAAGTTCATTTTTAAATTTTTTAGTTATTACTTTAGATATTATAATTAGTGCAATATATATATATATATATTAAATCAATAATTTATTATGTGGAGCATGCAGGCAGTCTGCAGTAGCTACTTTGTAACTATATATATACAAATGCAAACAACATGAAAAAGAAAAGAAAAAGAAAACAAAGATAAAGAAGTAGATAACCTACTTAAGAAAAGCAGACACAATTTGACTAAGTAATACTCTCTCTGAAAAAGAAAGCACTGTTGTTAAACTTCAGGAACAGCATAAAGTAAGCTAATGTATTCTGTCTTGAATTCCAGTAATTGTTAAACTTTCTACACTCATAAAGAATATATTATTTTGTTTTGATTAGATACTATCTACAAGGACACTTAAATTTTTTTGTAGGAAGAATCTAAGTTGATACTCTCTTGTAGGAACATAATTGACAATAGCTTTTGAGACTTTAGTGTATGATGAATTAGAGTAACCAAAGAATTTCAGCCACAGTCTTTCTTTGAAATACAAATGTTCAATAGATTTTAAGTTGTCATCAAGAAGATCTAAGAATTGTCTTCCTTTAGCATTGGAGGCTTGGAATGTCATTTTCCAATTATTAAGAATTTCATTGCATTTGTTCTTTTTGTCAAACTCCTATGAAAACTTGTAGGAGAAGATAAGTATGAGGCAAAATTCTTTATCTCTTTGTTAACAATAAAATAAAGAGTCCACTTGTCTTGACTTGGACAATCCCAAAATTCAATCAAATTACTATAATCTTTTTTGAAAAATTCCCTAAGTTTCCTAGAGATTACAGATGACTGGATTTGATACAGATAAACTGATGAATCAAAACTAAATCAAAAATTCACTTTGCAACATGTAATGAGTCTATGATAATGATAATGCAATTAATGTTGACTAATTGGGTAACTTGGTTGATACCACACCTAATAGCAAAAAGTTTGGCCTCAGTGAAAGTAACATTGACTACATGATAAATAGTCTTGATGACAGGATTATTGTAGACATGGATATGAGCAATTAAAGTAGCTACTTGATTTTTGATGGTTATGTCTGATACTATGATAGCTATTTTTGAATCAGCCAATACTTAGAGTGTGAGTTTATTGAGTTTGTGAATATACACTTTTCTGCTTTCTTTACTCTTTCTATTAGAAGAATGAAAAGAGAAACAACTAGGAAAAATGTCAATTAGTCTATCTTCAGAAGAAAATTCACTACTAAAAGAAATAAATAAAGGAAAAACTTTATTAAGTCTATTGTTAGCATTAACAATAAGTCCTTTGATGTTTAATCACTGTTTGGGAGTTAACTTTTTAAGTGATAAATAGTGAAAACTGTTGTTATCTAAGTATCTTGACTCCAACATTGACTTGATAATGTGATTTAATAGTAGAGATTGTGTTCTGAGTTGAAATCTACTACTGAATTTCTGTAGGTGTGAATGGATAGGGATGAGACCTGTGATAGCTTCAATACTGCTTGTCAGAAAGGTGTAAAAAGCTCCTAGTATTCATATGGTAGCTCTTTTTTGTATTTTTCTAAGAACTTTGAAAGGATATGCTAGTGAATCTTTGTTGTAAAACTATAGCTAAAAGCTATAAAGTGCAATTGGAAGAATACAAGTTCTGTACAAAAGACATTTTTGAGTGGAAATAAGTTCTCTTGATAAGTTACTGAGCATTTTCATATATTTGATGGTTAATAATGCTTTGTTGGCATAAAATTTAACATATTGTCAGAAGATCAGCTTTCTATTGAAAATGAATTCTAAATAACACCATGTTTCCTTGGAATAAAGAATAGGACCTCCTAGAATAGTAAGATTGAGCAGAAGAGAGTTAAAGATTCTGTGCAATCTGAAAAAGTGAAAAACTTCTGTTTTACTATATTTAATGATAAGTCCAAATTATTCAAGAAGAGAGAATATAATATGATAGCTACAAAAGAGATAAGAATTCAAAACAACCAAAGATTTGTTCTGAGAAATAAAAAGATCATCATCTACAAATAAAATAATAGAAATTAGAATTTTTAGGTTTTTTAATTTTTCCAAAATATGAAAAACCAAGGAAAGATATAAGACAGATAAGATAGAGGATAAAGCTAAACTCTGTCCAATGCCAATATTGACATTAAAAGAAGAGAAAGAGAAATTGTTCTAAAAGTACTTTGTTCTTCTACTTACTAAGTAATCTTAGAAAAATAGAAAGATCTTGGAATCAAAACCAGCTTTATTCAAAATTAATAGGAGTAATTAATGGTTCAGTGAAGGAAAGAACTAAGTTATGTTGAATGCTAATATACTAGTTGAAAGGTTCTTAACCCATTCTGTATGAATAAGATGAGTTAATACTACACCTATATCTATGATAGATCATTGTTTTAATTCACTCAGTTGACATAAGTGAATAAAATTCATAGAAATCAATTAGAATTGAAGTCTTTTGCCAATGATTTTCTTGATAAGCTTGTTAAGTATATTTAATAGCACAATAGGTCTGAATACTTTTGGAGAGTTATAAGATGTCTTATTAGGCTTAAGAGACAACAATGTTTTGAAGTATGAAGGCCAGTAACCTAAATTGATACATGCATTAGCAATATTAATGAAATTCTTGAAATATAATGTGTTATTAACAGTAATCTTAAGATGTTTCCAAGACAATTTGTCAGATTTAGAAGTTAATGAATTATTATACTTAGCAATAAAACTTCTAAACTCTTCTTCTGAGAAAAGCATCCATTTTGTAATCAGTTTGTCTGGAATTTCTTCTAACAAATCCAGATTGATACAATATTTTTGTACTGAATTAAAAGATAAATAAAGAACTTGCTATAAATCTTCAAGTTCAAAACATGGACAACTATTATATTAAACAGCTTTGATAGCTAGTAATTTGTACTTCTTGACCCAATTCATAAGTTTCCAAGAACTACTATTTTGGCCTACAATTTCTTGAATTTTGGTATTGAAAAATTTGTGCTTGGTCTTTTTGATAGCACTTCTAAAGTTCCTCTAATCTTCAACTTGTTTTGAGGCTTGATACCTCTCAAGTTCCCTGTTACACTCTTTATTTCACCATGATTTAGAATGTTTTGTAATATTGATGATTTTTGAATTCTTGAACCAAATTTTTTCTATATCATTAGCAAATTTATATATGATTCATCCAAGAATTTCTTTGCTTGTGATGTGATTTATATTTAGCCCTTTGATAGCTATAATTAGTTTAGCAATGAATTTCTTCTCTTCTTTGCTATTCTTGACAATAATATGTTTTTTGGTTTGAATAAATTTTTCAAGTATTACAATATTGACAGTAAGTAAAGCAGTTGGCCAAGAGTCTCTATTCTGGATGGATAGTATGATTATTGAGTTCTGATGAGTTTGGTCAAAGGAACATGAGATTAATAGTTGAGTTTGAGTCTTCTTGATTATACAAGTACCTAATAGTGACTTGATTAGTAGATTTGGAAATACATAAATTTATAGAGTCTACAATGTTGATAAAGAGATTACTATGAATGGAATAGTGAGGAAAAGAAGGGTCCTAACTACTGTTTCTAATGTTAAAATCCTCTGTTATAACTAAAAATGTTATTGATACTAGTTTCAATATCCTTTAGATATTTTAAAGCCATTTGTGATAAATCAGAGTAAATGTTAACTAGAAAGTAAATAGATCTACTGTTAAAGAAAGAAATGTAAGAAATGTCTCTATGATTAAAAATATCTTTCCTAAGAGAGAAGAAAAATTGCAAAAGTCTAACATTTATATATGAAATGACTCTAGGAGAGTTGTGATTATTTGAGGGATTCCTAGAAAAGGTAATTGTTAGAAATAAAAACAATGGACTTCAATTTCATTTTTATTTTATTTTGAATTATTTTACATTTTCTATTTTTAGAACTCTAAGGTTAGGGTTGGAGTGATGATTGGTCACAACAATGATCATGAGACACAAGAGAAAGAAGTAGAAGGTTCTAGAAGAAGTAATGTCATATAGCATAAACATCACATGTTGACCTCATGCCTAACATATGGTCATTTAGGGTAGGGTGCACAGTAGTTAGCATGGACCATCTGAATAGGTATATAAGGTAGTCTACTTTGTATAGAGCTTTTTATTGAGTTTTCTTTTGTTTTACTCTAATATAAGAGTTTTGTTCTTTTATCCAACTCTAAGGATTTAAGATCATAACAGTAATCCAGTTAGGACGGTTTGGTACTCCTACTAATTATTCTCTATTCTCATTTGACAAACTTGGAATGGAGAAAATGAGAGATCATAGTAGTTTTTGGATAAAAATAACATCAAATTCCTTTTATGCTTCTAATATAGTGTTAGTAAGCAATTTGTTCTTAAAAAATTTTTTACAAAAAGATTTTGATATTGTTAATAATCATACTTGAATGCTACTCATGGTTAAGTAAATTAATTGTTTTCTGATGTTCCAAATTTCTTAGTATTTCTTGAAGTACCACTTTCTATTGAAATAGTATTTCTAGAAAAGACATGTATCTGAACAGGCTTGATATTTACCTTTACAATTTAAACATTTAAAAGTATATAGATATGGCCTGCTTTACTTCATCTTGAGTCTCAGAGAATTTGTCTTGGCATTCACTTTATAGTACTATGTAAATTGATAGTAGTGTTCTGTTTTGTGTGGACTATTGTACTTAATGCACTTTGATCTTTGGGCTTTATATAAGAAGATTAAGTGCCCTTATTTCCAACAATTCTTGTACTGAAACACTTCCAGATTCATATTTGCACCTCAAATAGTTGCAATGTGATTTCCTATATTGAAGCATTTATTGATCAGCCCTTTTACATTAGTTGTTACAATCTCAAGATTTTAGAGTAGGTCTAAAAAAGGAATCTTGTATAGAATTACACAAGAGAACTTAATAGAAAACTTGGTACAGGATTATCTACCTTATATATATTAAAAGCCTATGGTCTGTACTCTACTACTTCAGCCCACTCTAAATGACCATATGTTTTTCTTAAGATCAATATATATTAAATATATGATATCATCCTTCCAGAACCTTCTATGCTCTTCTATTGTAATATGTGATTGTGTAACTGTGGCTAATATGTGATACTAGTCACGCATGTGACAGTGTAATAGTAATGACATGCTAAACTCTAACTCTAAGTTCCAAAAAAATTAAATAAAATAAAAATGAGAAATAGAATAAAAATAAGTCTATCATTTTCAGCTCTGACATTAGTACTACTTTAGACATTCTATATATCCAACTTTGGAGATACTTTGATGATATGTAGTCTTGAAGCAACTGTAATGTTGTTGAAGATATGATTGCTTTTGATGATTTCCTTAACTATATCTAATAGAATTGGAATATTAGTGTTTTCTACTAAGTATAGAATACTTATTATTTTCAAATGAGACTTTAACTGTGGAAGATGAGAGATATTAACACTATCTAAGTTGATATGATTGAAATTTTTGACATATTTCTTGATAGTCTAAAGATCTAGAAATAACATAACTTTGTTAGTTACAATAGTGATATTAGCTTGATTTATATGGACAAAATCAGCTATAATGTTCAATTTGATGTTCTTAAGAGCTCTGTTAAGGTTAACAATGTAAGAGCTAGATGATTCTATAAATTTCACCTTGTTGTCATTGCTTATAGGAATAATGACTTGTTTCCTAGATAGTCTTTTTATTGTCATGTTTAGTTTAGGCTTTGGTTTGTTATATTTATTGATGATTCTATAAATATTGTCAATTTTGTTTGCTGGTAATTTCAGAAACATTTCTTTAATCTTGAGAATTTTGCTTGTTTTGAATAATAATGTTTGAGTATATAATTTCCTAGTCTTCTTTTTTCCATTGGTTTGATTTCTTTTTTGAAAAATTTGAAAATTTCTATGACTTTCATGTGAGTTTTTACAGGAATTAAAGGAGGTAGTTTTACAAAACTTGTAATTTTATCAGTCAATTTCTTCTTGTTGAAAGGAATTCTTGTTTTTTGTAATTTAGGTGTAAATTTCAAAGTAATGTATTGTCTAAAAGATATATTTTCTTTATTGGTGATAAGTAAGTCCTAATCTGATTTATATATTGTTGAGATGAAGTTTTATACTACTTCACCTCTAGAAATCTTACTTAGTTGCTTAATTAATGTCATAAGGTAACTGAATGTCAGAAACTTCCTACAGAGAATATGTGTTAGTATTGCTATTAATAGTATTCTTACCTTATAGTTTGGGTATGTTGTTGAGGGTCAGAGCTACATTTTTAGTATGTTATGCCCTCTTTTTAAGGCTGATATTAGTTTTCTTTCTGACAAAATTACCTACTTAACCATTGTTTGATACATAGGATAGTTAAGAACTGTTAACAGGCTTCTGAAAGTCCTCAGACAGAAGATTGTTCTGAATTTCCATTCTCTTGTTATATGGAATAGATGATGCAGCCAAGTGAGTTAATAACTCTCTAGAGCTAAATTTGCTAGAGAAAGCAGACCTTCCTTTGATAATGTCATTATTAATGTCTATATCTATTGTGAATAGTAATTAAGCTATTGGTAAAGGTTGTAAAGTAGTAAATAAAGTAGAAAGCAATATATTTACTAATTCTCTTATAGGTACTACTATACAAGATAGTAGTAAGAGAGAAAGAAATGATAAGCAAAATATTCTGATAATTCAAACTAGTTATTTACTAATTAAATTGGTTTTTCTCTTTTTCTAATTAAGTTATCTGCTTTATTCTTAGTTAATATCAATTAAGATAAATTTTTAGTCAATTCTATAGTTATTCTAAATTCTAATTTAGATTTATAGAATAAATTATTTATAGATTTACTTATAAATATTTTATAAATAAATTTAGATATATTTTTTCTATTAATAATTAGAGATAAAATATTAACAAAAATCTTACTATTAAAATAAGGCTTATGTAATTTAATTAATTCTAATTATAATTTTTTAGAATAAACTTTAGTTAATTTACTAAAAGTTATTAAAAATTACTTTTTTACAGATTCAATATCTATTATTTATCTATTTTTAACTAAACTAACTCTCTTTTTAAATCTCAAACTAATAATTCTATCTATATAAGCAAAATAAAATAATTAAATTTTAATAGTATCTTAAGTAAATATACAATATATAACTTTGAAGAAAAGAATTGTTAGGGGGGAGAGATAGCATAATGGAAGAGTCCCCTATTTATATATATTATACTTATCTCAAACCTACTTGAGGTTATGGGTTCAATTTCTTAGTAGTTCTTTATATTGGGTAACTGCATAAAAAGATTAGGGTATTGGTACTTTATATATAATTCCTCCTATAGACATAGACTGCTATTGTGTTCTGTGTAATAAATTGTTGACTTAAAAAAAAATTGTTAATATTGTTGTTAGTCTTAATATTATTAGAACAATTAAGATAATTTATCTTTAGAATAGAATTATTTAACTTAGAATCTCTTATAAAGTATAGTTATTTGTACATAAAGCTAAATCTTTATCTAACTAACTAATAAACAAAATTAAACAAAACTAAAAATCAAGTTCAAAGAATCTAATAAAAGCTAAACTAACAGAAAAAAACTAGCTAACAAGAAAGAGTTTACAAGTAAAAAAGAGCTATGATGAGAACATAATAAAGATAGTGAATGAAAACTCCTATGAGAGATGTGTGTATACTAAGGATAAGACACTAAAGCAGATGAGTAGTAATATTTTTATATTATTTTACTCTTTTTACTAATTTTTCTCTCTACAGCAGATCTTTAGTCTGTACAGAGAATATCATTATCAAGTAGTGATATATTCTAGCTCAAGAAACTACTACCAGTTCTAAAAAGACAAACACTGCTATAAGCAGAGTTTTGAGTACTATAAAAAATACTTAAAGAGTTAGTTAACAAGTACTGTAGAGTCAGAAAGTTCTTTTAGAACTTGGTAGAAGAAAAGAATAGGAATATAGCTAAGTGTCAGGCGCGGTTCACACCGGGGTGGAAGTCTGCAGAATGGACTCGGAGATGAGCGGACTTGTGGAACGACCTTGGCTTCAGCTTATGTGCTGCGCCGTCTGTCTGCCGCGTGGTCGCAAC
>Ga0157364_1000892_pt1 | contig 23291 bp, 14 predicted proteins | sample AttsexASBM2_FD_111476 | JGI IMG/M metagenome (GOLD analysis project Ga0157364, IMG submission 111476) | Fungus gardens microbial communities from leaf cutter ant in Ribeirão Preto, State of São Paulo, Brazil - Atta sexdens ASBM2 | ecosystem: Host-associated > Fungi > Mycelium > Unclassified ...
ACGCACGGACGCACGCACGCACGCGTGTGATACACCGGAAGATTTCTGAAGCGATAAAATCCCGCGAGTGAGGAACTCGTGTCCCGTAACTATCTACTAGTACCGTCTATGTTTTCGTGAGCTAGCAGGTCTTTAAAGTGAGGACACGGCACGAGAGAGGGTGAGGAGGAGAACTCGCGAACGGGTACGACATTTTCCACGAGAACGAGCTGCCTTGCTAACCTGCCCGAGTAAAAGCGTGAAATTACTGGCAACCAGGGTAAAATTACGTTCCTCCCTCCTACCTCCCTGCCGCTTCTTCCTCGCGCATTTCCTACTGCTCGTCGTCGCCTCTTTCTTTCTCCAACATCCAGCTGGCAGAATCCGCTCGAAAATTGCATGTGCCCGCTATGCGCCGAAGAGTACTTCGGATAATGCGGCTGCGGCTTACGGGTCCTGCTTTTCGCGATTGTGTGCGTATATATATATATATATACATGTGTGTATGGATGCGTTTAGTGATGAAAATTTATGCATGCTTAGCGAACGACGCTACAAGTTTTGTTCTAGAATACTTGAAGATGCGCGATCAAAACTTAAATAATTATTGTCAATAATCCAATAATTATAATTCAATAATTATAATCTCCAAAATAATAAATTACACATTGATACAAAAAATCGATATATTCTGCGTAAAATTAATAAAAGTGAGAATTGTATACAGAAAAAAAGATTTCGTTGAAATATCTAAAAAAATTTAGTTAAATATTCTAAAATAATCTAAAACTTTTGAATTATCACACTCCAAAGAGTGAAATCTCATTCTTAAGAATTAAAAATTAGGCCACTCTCAAGGCTATCTCAATTTTCACTCTTTAGATTGAGATTCTACTCCAAAGGATTTAAACAATACAGATGTGAAAATAATTTTGTTGAATCATCAAAGTAATTACGTAGGAATCTTAATGAGCAACACTGTAAAAAGTTTCAACATTCTAACAACCAGTTTAAGCGTCTAAATAATTATTTCGATAGACCAAACAAAATTATTTTTGGATCTGCATTCAGCTAAATCTTTAGATACTCCAGCAAGCTTTTTCTGTAGCGATAGCTCTTCATTTTGTGTCGCAATTTTTTATTTTTGAAAGAATCGATCATTCTCTCCTTACATGAATGCGGAAGCGCACCTATAGAACTATGATGCATCGTGACGTGTTTTTCTCGTCCGCCTATTTAGCCGCGCTACCACATCTGTCAAAGCGTTAAGACCAAAAACATGGAACAAGCTTATAAGAAGGGACGTCGCTGAAAGCTGTGACGAACGCGAACGTTTCCAGCGGTTACCGAGGATGCGCCTGCATGGAAAGCGCAGCGGTACATACGCGATCAACACAATGTACCGTTCCATCATCTAACCGTAAGATCTTCCACACGAAACCGCAACACGTTGAATATGAATTTTTGCTCCATCATCATTTATATCTTATGTGCCATCATGTCATATCTCGCCGAACTCTAACTTAATTTCGCGCTTTAGCGAGATACAGTCTATACTGTTCCTGTGTATTCGAACGTACTTTATTCCTGCTCACCTTAATTATTTCGAGCAAAACATGAAACATACTTCTAGATCTCGTGTTCTGAGCGATTCCTAGAAATATAAATCTTTCAGTAACATTCTACCGACACTTTAAAATGTAAATCTCGAGCGAACAACACGCAAGCTGACTTCCGGCCGACCGCCTCTGCCGATCGAGCGATTCGATCGCGCGCTCAGACAAACCGGATTAACTATATATCGCGATGTTCGCGAGCGAGAAAATGTTCCTCATTCACGTAACGGCGTATGTTAATGATCATTGGGATTTTCCCGGCGGTTCGCATGAGATCGCGCATCCCACACGGGTTGTACAGCATGCAGACGAGATAAGACTTTATCTCCAAGTACGTCACATTACTACTTGCGTCGCATCGGTGCGCGCAGCGGCGTATAAACATGATATAATGTACATCCTCGCCAGGACTGCCAGGAGGGAATCTACTTCATCATCCTGCACGGTAGCCACGATGTCACTCGCTCTCCGAGTTTCCGTTTGTTTTGTTGTAACGTACCGCTGTAAACAAGCGTCGATCCGCTGTTGCTGCTGGTACTGCTGTTGCCGCTGACATGCTGGGTTTTTTTTTGCACGCGGGTGCATTTGCATACACGGCCGGGTGCGTCAGAAGCGTCGAACAGTTCGACGCAAGTCGCGATTGCAGATAAATCTCCGCTGATGGCGACTCGCTCTTCCGGCTTGCGAAATCCAGAAACTCCTTCGACGTCAACGAGGCTCTCTCTTTCCCCCTTTCGGGGCGTGATTTAGCGCGCTTTGAACGCGCCGCATCCGCTTGCGAGCGAGGATTGATCACCGCAGAATTTTTATCCGTCGCATATATGAAGATAATCTCTTAATACACGATTTAACACGCTTTGCTGATCCCTGCGTCCGATTGTAGTGGCATAGTTTCACACAGGATCTTTCCCGATAAATAGATGGGCAAAGTCCATTAATTAGATATCATTACACGAAAAAAAATGTTTGGTTGAATTAGCTGGAATTTTGATGGAAAATGAACGATCCAGAATTTTGATTAAGTCTACTAAATATTTCTGATTATATCTATTAAATGTCAATTATTTCAACTATTGTAATAGATTTAACTAGAAATCTTGTAGATTTTTAAAATTAGAATTCTGGATCGTTCATTTTCCATGAGAATTCACTTAATTCAACCAAACATTTTTTCTGTGCATTTATAAAATTATTGTTTTCGATTCCTGTTGAATTTCTATTGATCTTAATTACTATGCGTTGCAAAATTAATTTTTTCAACAAAATGAGTGAAGAAAGTCGTATTCAAGGCAAGTCTTGATAATATTTTTATATTTTATATACATATATATATATATTTTTTTTTATATAATCTCCAATTCAAGCTGCGCGCCTATTATTATTTGTCGATCTTGAGCCCCAAACTAAAACTGATAATATCATAAATTAAATTGAGCACTACTGATTCTAATATTTTTAAAATATTACAAAAGATTTATTATGTTGCGATAAACATCATCTTAGTCAGGATTCGAATTTCCCTCGTGATTAATTTTTTTCTATCAACGTAATTGAAAGTGCTGTTTCAAGACTTTAAATTCTTAAAAAGCGGAAAGCGTTGTTTGAGATATACAAGTACGACGTGTGTAATGAATGGACGCGAATACGTATGCGCACATTAAACGTTCCGCAGTAACATTAGTTCCGCCATTTCCTCGCAGCGCATCTCACACCTGTTTGTTCGTCTAGGCCTCGCGGTAGGCCGCGCTCCCAAGCTATACACATGCACGAATTAAGACGTAAAGGATTCGTCTTGAGCGCAGCCGTGCATCAAGTCCGTGCATCGCGGGAATGCATTCTTTGCGTTCGCTTTCGTGGAAGCGCTAAGGTCCATTTAGGTATAAACCGGGAGGAGCCGGCTTCGCGCTCCGCCGGGCCGCACGCGAGAGCGTTTCTAGACTTTTACGGAAATCCGCAACTCGGCAGTACATTGCGTGCGCCATGTACAGTGCGTGGTTTATATTCGGTAGCGAACGACCTGACCTAACCTGAAGAGTACACGCGGTAAAGGACTACTTCATCGGCTGCTTTCGAGACAGACGCAAGGATATCATGAAAAAAAGGGGTTAGATGTCGATCTAGTGAAATGATTGTGTTTCCTCTTCCATGGTGCAATCACAATCACGAAAATACGAACCTAATAAGCATTAACGATATCCAAAGAGGATGGAAGTAGACGTAAGGACGTTATACAGAAATGGAAGATGCACATAATAATACAAACCGGATTTAAGGTTTTTTTATGACGCGACATATTGGGGTTGTTCTTTAATAAAAGATACAGATGACACGGTGTATAAGAGAGTGAATCAGTTCTTATTTAACATTGGTAAACAATAAGGATGTACTGATTTATTATGTATTACATTATGTTTCTTGCTGGAAAACATCCTAAGTTGGAGTGGAAGATTTGGAATTTAGATATCCTGATTGCAGATATTTTATCAAATTAACATATAAAATAAAAATAATTTTGTAGCTCCAAGAATAAATCAAATGTCTACACTGTTAAATCTATAGTATCAAATTTAATCTAATTTGTTTCATATTAAAACAATAGTCAAAACTATATAATATTAATTTGACGTATAACGTCAAAGTGACTATATAATATCAAATCACAAAATGCTTATCGGTAATACATTTTTAATTTTCTTATGTTTATAGGCGTAGTTCTGTCTACATAAGATATAATTTAAGATATAATTTAAGATATAATTTAGATTTTTTTTATGTTATTTTTTTATATGTTATCATTCTGTATGTTATATAGCAGCATATATTAATTCTTTCATAATGTTTCGCGGTACTGATCGTCTCCGCAGCCGCTCAACAACCTGCTACCTCGCACCAGGTGCGATTCGAAGCGCGAGGCGCTCGCCGAAGCGAAACTCTTAGCACGGCGTAAACGATTTTATCGCATAACGAGGACTACGTGTTCAGGGATACCGTAGGTATTTCGCGCAGGGGCCACTCTAGTTGTTGTGTTCCGAGAGGTAGATCAAGATATCGCGTCTCGTATTGTGTCACTTCGTCGTCGAAAGTCACTTTATTATTGTTCTAATGGAAGGAGCAAGTGCCAAGTTTCGTTGAGACGCGAACGTGAAAGGGATGAAACTTTCGATATAATATAATAGCACAATTGTCATGCAAATATGAAAAAGAGAGAAGACGGAATTTATAATATCGTTGTATTTTACTGCTGCAAATTATTTTAGCACTGCTACAAAGATTAACGTCGATACTTTATACATTCGTACACGGAAAAAATGATTTTGCTGAAGTATCTAAAAATTAATTATAGATTTGAAAATAATTTTATTATATAGGACTGATCTTAAATTAATTGCTAGAGAATTAAAACTTTTTACAGCATTGTCATCAATTAAGCGTTCTGCATAATTATTTTGATAGTCTAAAAATTATTTGTAAAGCCATATCTAACTAATTTTTTAGATACTTCGATAATTCATTCTTTCCGTATAAAGTATCATATTTTTTATCATTGTCAATATGTCTGTTTTCATAGAAATTGTAACGATCCTGTGTTTATAAATCTATTCATATGCTTATATGTCATGACTAGTATATTTGACGATATCTGCTAATAGTCCGATGCAATTTATCATATAACGGCAAGAAACCGGTCGCTCACCGGAAAGACGGCACAAATCCTGATGATCGCGTAAGATCGAGTGAGATTAACGTTGCCACATACGACAACGGTTTAGACGCGGTTGAAGCGACAACGTAAACGTGACCGTGGCTTAGTGGGACGCTGACCACGGCGTAGGAACGACCCAGGGGACGAGGATCTACACCTCGATGAGCACAGCACGACATTCTCCTCGCTTCCCTCACGTCCCTGTGTACATGGTGGTCCCTCACTCTCTTCCTTCGTAGCCGCTACCAAGAAGAAGGTCCCTTCTCTCCTTTTCTCTCTCTTTCTTTCTTTCTTTCCCTTTCTCTCTTCTGATTGTCTCTCTTCTCTGTTTTTCCCTGGTCTCTCTCTTTCTATTTTTCTCCCTCCTTCCGATTTATTCTCTCTCTCTCTCTCTCTCTCTCTCTTTCTTTCTCTCTTCTGTCCTGTCTCCGCTCATCGTCCTCGAGCGCATTCACCACGATTGTCCGGTAAACCATGCTGCGAACCGCTCACCGTGACGAAGGTACCCACCTACAAACGAGGACTTATTCCGGCTCGTGGAAACTCGCGAGAACACGGACATGGGAATGTCCGTCAGATCCCGCGTCATGTCCATCGTGAAAATTGCGAAGTGAAGCCATCCGCAGTTTCAACCTACACTTCCCCAAATATGCCACTCCTATGTGAAAGATGTCTATATAGTGTGCCGCACACTTTTCCCGTGCTACATCGTTGAAGTCGCTGCACATCAACCTTGATAAATATGCCAAATTTGTTTTCGATTAAGTATCTTATTTATCCAGTTATAATTGAGAGAGAAAAGAAAGAGAGAAAAAAAAAGAAGAACTTTCTCTAAAATATATAATATATTTCTTTATAACGTATATCATAATTTATATATTAATAATTATATGCGTAATAATTAATGTATTTTTAATTAAATTTTCAATTATATTAAATGCATGTTTTTTACAAATTATAAAACCCAAAATTTTCCGCGAATTTTGATCAGCGAGCGTAATTTCATCCTCAGTTGAGAAACCGTCTGTAAATCACTGCATCTCAATTAGCGTAAGAAATAAACGGGCGCTAATTAATATTAATAACCCTATAAAGCTAATAACTCGTGTCGTAAAATATTATCATTCTATTAATCTCGACGTAATAGAAAGATTAGTGATTGCTACCAATGTAACCCCGTTGAATGAATAATTGTATTCAAGTAAGTCGCAATTCTACGATTGACCGACAGTTACGCGCGGCGGGCAGATATTAACCCGAATGCGTTTTTGTGCCGTTAACGTCCGTTTGCGGCTTTTGATCGGTTGAAGACTTAGCGATTTTACAGAGAGAGACGCGTATTGCTTTTGGCTTACTGCGAACTTTTTTTCCATGTAACGCGGTAACGAGGTTGAGCAACCAGGGGGGAGGTTGGGAAGAGGATAACGCGAAGCGACGCGCAGTATGGTGGAAGTCAGGATCGGTTCCTACACATGCAATTGCATGCGGATGAATAGGGTCTTTGTGTCTTGCGAACGACAGCCGGCGCGATATACAATAACGGTGCCCGAAGATTTCTCACGTAACGCAGGACCACAGGTTGCGGCTGATCCTGCGTAAATACCTCGTGCGAACTCGCGCTGAAATCTAAGGGAATAAATGAGACTTTATCGGGACTTGTATTACACAGCGTGTAATTTTTTGAAAGAGCTCTGATATGATTAGAGGAAACACGGATTGATTAAGAACGTGATTAATAACGAAAATTTATTAGTTGCATCACAGGAAGTAGAAAAATTAGGCTTCTTCTTCTTCTAAAGAAGAATGTTACTAACTATAAAAAATTAATTACTTTACTTATGCTTTCGTACAATACATGCTTTCAAAAGCTTAACTGCTTTTAAAAAATAGTCTTGTATATTTTTTTTATATCTGACGAAGCAATGTTTTTTTAATAAGAGAAAAATTATAAAATAACTATTAATTGGAATGATTTAAACCTAAGAAAAAGTTCAGTCTAAGAAAAATATACATTTAATCAGGTTTTACTTTTTCAATGAATGCAATTGCATTTGTAATTTTTTTAAGTGTTTCTTCACAAAAATGGAATTGAACAATTAAATAATGAGCCTTTTTAAAAACGTTTACCACGGCAAAAATCAGGATTCGGTACGCTCACGATGAATTAATCGCATTTTAATTATGACGTGGCAAGCACTGTTTCTGCGTGGTCATTCCTCAAGAGCTAATAAATCCGCGCGAAACGCATCAACAGCGGACGTTGATGGATGGCAACCACTGATTGGTATCCGCGAACGTGGAAACGGAAAGCGGAGAAAAATACCGAGAGGTAAAAAAAAAAAAGCAACGGGAGCGAGAGAATGCATCGGTACGCGCTGGTATGATGTAACGCCGTTATGAATATGTACAAAATAACAAATGGCGATGGTATAAAAGGAACGGTGACGGTGTTGTACCGCTCCGCGCGCGACGCGGTATTCCGCTCGTCACGGTGTCACCGTTGTTCGCGGCACGTGAGCCCACTACGGAATTGCGTTTGATTTCAACCACTTTTCGTCTCTTCGCGCGACCTCGTATCGGCGCGGCGCGGCGCGACGCGGCGAAGCGGACGCGGAGTGCGCGAAGCGTATAATAACAATATCGCGATAATCGCGTTTCCGATTAAGATTTCACCGGACAAAGCTAGCACGCGCGGCTTTGTGTCGCGCGAACGGCCGACAAAACGACAGAGACGATTGCGCGAACAACATTGTACGCGATCCATCGTGGCGGTGCGGTGGCCAGCGTCCGAAGTGTCATTATCATGCGAAAAAAAATAGCAAAGATTCACGTATTAGTGCTGATAAGTAAACCGGTAGAAACAAGTCAGATATAGGGGCAAGTTTGCTTGACTTACCTTTTTCATTACATTTCTCATTGAAAGATATTACAATAAGTAGTAACTTACTAGTTAATTAATGCGCTTTTGAGCATCGCGCGAGCGAGCGTGGCGTGAGGGATGATAGGAGATCAAGATCGTCCTTCGGATTATGAGGCTGTAATCCGCCATGCAAGAAGTGTTGAAGAGCTTAGCTGAAATCCGAACGCGGATTCCATGAAACACGCGAATCACGCCGCTTGATAACATCTAATAATTCCTTTTATATCATCGCCGGATTCCGACGCGAACTTTCCCGCTACGTTCGCGGTCATACATACAAAAGAAACAACCGTGAACGAAACAAAAGCGAAGAGGACCGCTGCACCGTTGGGGAATTTCGTTGTTAAGGTGGCACTGCGCATCACCGATGCCAGGCAGGAAGTGGGAACCGCCGAAGCAGCGAGGGGCCCCGACGCGTGCAGACGAGAGGAGTGCGAGGGTGACGGGGTCGACGTTGCATTGTAGGAGTGAGCGGGCGAGCGAAATGAAAAAAAAAAAAGGCATTATAACATTATGCGAACGAACGGGGCCCTAGTGACGCATTTACACGGCTGTTATTATTCTCCCTGACCTCCTACTCCCCCGTATCCTCTTCACCAAGCCGATAGCTGGAAATGTAAACGCTTATGATATCCGCCGTGTGCTCGACCGTGCTCCTCTTCGAAATATGCGACATATGTTATCCAGCTGTGTCCAATGTGATTTCGGACATATTAGCGAAATGGAACGCAACGATTAGGAAAAATTGCCCATCTTTACTTAAATATAAAAAAATTCTCTATTTGCTGTATCTTTCAGTGTCAATCCTGTCGACACCAATTAAGAGTAACGTAACATCAATGTTTTAATTTACATATAGTGTTATATTACATTTATATTAGTGAAACTATAACAATTATATAAGATTTACATTGCTGAGTGTAAAATTATAACATTGATGATTACTTTTAGTTGATGTTGACTAGGAATTTTTAATAAACAGTCGTAGATCAGAATTGAATATGCTGTCAAAATAAATCAAAACTGCCTATGCTGATACATTATCTGAATGTGCCATCTCCATTTTATTTTGCTCTATCTTTTCCATGCAAACAAGTGCACTGCTAATTTGGCGCTATCAGATGTACGCTCGTTGATCTACTTAGTTAGATCATATAAAGGGCATGAACGAGGGTGACCTCATCGTGCACTCTTCACTGTGCCCCGCGTGATTGACGCTCGCTGAAAATCCTCAAGCAAAGTGCACCGACGCGACGTCGGGCACCGATGACGGATTAGTTTGTTACGGCTTTCGGCCGCAGGTAGGCCGTACCGATACGCGTGATTATTTATTGTGCGGACAGATTGGATCATTCAGAACGTGCCGACGGGGGTTCCACTGTATGTGAAGGGGGATCGACCCGCCGCCAGGAATAACTCGAATCAACGTGTGCGACACAACGCGCTGCAATATAACTTTCAATTTCGCGCGGGATCCCTACGTGAGAAGCCGAACGCATGATATAATTCGCGTTCCATAATTTATGATTCATTCTCTTTTCAAGTATTCTGATTTCATCGCTTTCCAAAAATTCTCCTAAAATAGTACAGCTAACAAAAATTTTACATACGTTCATATAACGAATTGAATGCTGCAGTCGTGTCGAATTAAATAGAAATTTTTTATAGTTGTAAATCCTTGACCATAGTATAAAGCATCTCAAATTGACGTAAACATCCTGTATTTAACGAAAAATAAATTAAAGATAGTTTTAAAAAATATTTATTTTTATAACAATTATTTATGATATTTTAATTATTTATTTTTATAATATTTTTTTATTAATTTTTTTTAGTACCGTCTTTTCCTAGAAAATGTAATAAATTGAAAATACTTTATGACCAAGACTGTAATTAATAATTAATCATTATCTAATGGATTATGATAGCATATTTCAAATATTGACTATGTACTATTTTACTGACTTCATATTGTATCATTAGTCGTTCCGTCATCACCGTCACTGTAATTGTATTTAATTGTCCAGTCTCCATTTCGATCAGATGAAGGATGAGTTACGATGAGATCAGCGATGGAGAACATATATCACGCACAATATAATTGCCATTGGGCACATACATGTTGACACAATTTATCAAATTATATTTTAATATATTACAATAGAATTAATAGAACGTTTGCAGATTCGATTTTATTAGAAATTAAAATACTACGTATGTTGCTATAAAATGTATCGATCGCGCGATGAGATAGCTAACATGATTCCCGGAATTTATCACTATCGATGTGCATTCAGTCCAGACCTATATTTTTATAAATGCTTATCGTGTCGCACTTAAGATGAATAATTCAATTTACTTGCCGCCACGTGTCACCTTGATCAATATTGACAGAGCAAACTCTCTCGAAATCCGGAATATCGGATGATCGACAATATGTAAACAGATATATATTAAGACAGACAGATATAACTGAAATATTTTTTTTTAATAAAGTTTTGCTTTATGAATATTTAATTACATTATTAATATCAGTTTTACTGACGCATGTCTGAAACATTTCTTATAGTAACGACCTGCAACCTGACATCACATCCGCAGTTTCAGCCATCCAAAAAGAAAGTCACAACTTCTAACGACTAATCCTTCCGCAGTCCTCCCCCCCTCCCCCCCTCATATTAGGTAGGAACTTCAAATCATCAAGCTGTATCGCGATCCAAGGATGCAGCCCCGACGCGGATCGAATCGCGGTGGGAGCGTTTTCATTTATACAGAGATAATATTACTCCTAGCTACTCATACATATTAAACAGCATCGCCTTCGATTCGCGCTGCACTTTTTCGTCTAAAATCTTACCTGTCCCCTCGATCGTAAACCCGCCCCTCTCCCGCCCCCTCCGTTTCCCTGGCCGCTGGCATCCTCTTCCGTCCTCTTCATCCTCCCGGCGACGATCCGTCGCTCATTGAGTATGCATCAGCGATATCGACAGCGCGGACTGTTACCGAGTTCCTCGCCCGCGGCGACGTCGGAAGCCCGTCGCTGCGGCTACGGCAACATCATCGGTCCGGCAGCAACGGCGTCCTCGCTTCCTCTTTTTGCCCTCACGAAGCGAAGCGAGGCGAGACGAGGCGAGGCGAGGCGACCACCGGCTGCTCCGGCGCAATTTTTACTCGCTCGCTCGCTCGCGCGCGGCCGCCCGACGGCCATTCGACGCGCAGAGAACCACGTAACACGCGCGTCTAAGTCGAACCGAGAGATAACGACAGCTTGCCACCGTGCCTGCCGGTGCCCATCGGCGTCAGGGTGCATTCGTATCCCTCGGCTCGCTCCTTCAGTATTCTTCCTTTAACTCGCGCGACGCGAAGCCGCGAAGATTCCCGCTCGACGCCTCATGCCTGTGTCGCTTGTTGTAACGCTGCTGGAGTATAAAGCGATTTTGATTGCTACCTCGCGGCCAGTCGACGGCTCTATGATTCACTCTTGAAGTGTAATTTGATTTATTTCTCCAGTTACTCTTAACACCCGGTGTGGTTTCTTCATATATGTGGCCTGTATGAAAATAATCATAATTTTTATGGAACAGCAAGTTTTTTAAATTAAATGAAGATTAACTTATATTATTATTCGACAATAAATTATTTATGAAAATGTTTAAAATAACAACAAAATTTGTTTACATGCATATATATGTATAATGCGATAAAAAATCTTTAATATTAATTAATATATAAAAGATTTTTTAATTTTCTAAAATAATTCCTCTGGAAACGTTGTATTTAGAATTTTGTCGATATGTATATATATATATATATATATATATATGACCTTAAAATTTCTTGAAGAAGGTATTTTTCTCTTTCAAGCAGAATGCAAATTGTGGGAAAGATTTGATAGAAAGAATGTTAGTAACAGAGTAATGAGTAGTACAGGCAGTAATAAATCACTGACGACCGAGCTTGTCATCATATCTACCACGAGAGAACAGTCGTTATTATCTCGCATCACAAAACTTTATATTTTCACACGCATTTCAAAACTTTCTCTATCAACTGAATTGAAATAATCGTATAAGAGAGCTATGTATAATATATGATATAAGCAACAAAAGTTATATATAAAAGTACATATATTATATATAAAAGTTAAATATTTGTTTGAAAAAAGATGATATAAAATTTTTACAATATTTAAAAAAATATATATTTTACTAAATAATTCACGAAAAAAATGAATATATATATATCTTATTTTTAGTTACTGCAAATAAATAAAATAATTGTCTATAGTCTTGGTTTCCAAATAAGGAAATAAAAAAAACATTCGTACGAGTATCTAACATACTCTGACACCTGGAAAAAAGATATTAATTAAAGCTTTGCGAGCACACCGACACACATAAATATATCCCGCATGCCATTCCCGCGAGAGAGAAGCCGCCGACGGTTCGTAAAAAGGCAAACCCCGCCAATATTATCCTCGCGAAGGCGCATCCCTTACCGTCGATGCGCGTCGTGCCCTGTCAACGTCGGCTGTAAATATCAATAAACAAACCACTGCGCCCGAGCGCGATCTGCTCTTTCCGGCTGGCTAAGCCGGTTGACCAGTTGAGCGAAATAAAGTATGTCGAAACCGGGTTTTAGCGCTGCTGGCCTTTGTCGGGCGCCATCTCTACTCGGCGCAACCGGGTTTTTCAGCGAGCAATTAGAAAGAGATTTATTTGCGCCGGCACGCCGGGCGCACGCTCGCCGACCAGGGGCTGCTGATGTTGCCGCGGCATATTTTTCGCGATGAATAACGCGTATGCATAAGGTATCTCGGGATCTTCCAATAACAGCTGCTTGAAACAGTAAAATCAATTTTTCTTTAAATATTGACAAATATCGGATGTACTGTATTTCGTATTGATCGCTTGTTATAGTTATTTCTTTAATTACAAATTTATCAATATACAAAATAAACTTATACTAATTATATGGATACTCTCAAATTTAAAATAACACAAAGAACAAAGAATTTCAAGATCAATGAGAATACAGTGCAATGCGCAACTTCGTATCAGAACTTTTATCTCATTACAGGCAAGATGACATTTTCATAATTAATTTTAATTTGAAATTGAACATTTCGACTCGCTTTAGAGTTCTCCTTATAGTAATATAAATACAGAGATATCCAAATGATTCAACAGCCTAGACAAAATCACTCACAAATTCTTAAAAAATGAAGTGGCGTCTTAATAAACCGAAAAGATGTCAAGAAACCTTGGATAAATTAATAAATTTATCAAAATTTGGATATTTTTTCGAGAGAAATTTTAATCAAAAAAAATCTGTCATTAAAATTAAGTAGGAGGATTCTGAGACTATATATATATATATATATATGCGTGCGTTTGTACATTGATGAAAACATTTCTTTCGGTGAAGAGGTTACAGCAGAGTGTGATGATGCGTGTTTCGCAAAACTGAAACTATATTTTATTTCTGATTTCTTATTGTTTATATATATATATATATATAATGCAAAAACGCCGTACCATACCTATCGATTATTCCATTAACTTAAATCTTTGATCTTCAATTCGTTCCTATTATTTCACATTTTAGAAAAATATGTGAAAAGTGAGAATTTTATTTGACCAAGTGATTATATTGGCTTTATCTTTAATCGCTCAATTCAAATTTCTTTTCTTCTTTATTTAGGATATTTGCAAATTTGTATGATTATATATAAATGTTTTTCCATATTTCACTGATCTTTTATTTGCCTGAGATTTATTTGACGATTGTGAAAGTTGTCGAAATGTTCAAACAAATTTCTTTCTCTGTTTTTTTAAAATCTTATTTGATACTGTTATCAAATAATCACTGAAAACGATTGTTTAGTCGAGACTTACATCACTCACCGCGTTAATCTGATTCCTTTACTACGTAATAAACTATATGTATGTCCATGTCAACTTTTTAAATTCTTGGACGTCAATCCAAGCTGGACAGTTACTTTAATTAACTAAATTGTTTCACTCAACCGGTAGGGGATGTTAGAAAATAGGGAATTAGATTGAAAAATAGCGCGAAATAGTAGCAACATCATGTACAAACGAGTACATTAAAAGTAAAAAAACAAATTCAGGTGCTAATTACAAAAAGTCAGTTTACTGTTTTATCGTGCTTTGTGAGTATTTTATCAATGATATCGTCAATGCATTCGATAGATTGATCGTATAAATGTTATGTTAATCAGCAGATGACTAAAACAATAAAAACGTTTAATTGTTGCTTTTTCGCTTGCGCGGGTTTCCGCAATGAAAAGTTTCTTTATTGATTGCTTGATAATTAATAGCCATATATATGTACATACATAACGGTAATTTATTTTATAATTTACATTCCTACCGCATGTGAATACATTGTTCGACGAGACTAAGATTGCCATGAAAGGAGAGTAATCTTTAATTATGAAAAAAACATTCTTCGTACCTGGTGAATAGAGGCACGTATTCACTGTATTCATCTCGTGTTTTATGATCGCAACATTTGATCGACGTGGCGATGGAATATCAAGTTTGATCGAGTAAGCCCGAATGGTTATACAAGTATGGTGAATAGGCTCGTTAAAAAGTCATTAGGCGTGGTGTATTAATAAAAAAACATGTCTCTGTTTTCGTCAGAAAGTCATCCGGTATAGCTAAATATTTCTAAATCATACGGTGGAATACATAACGAAAGCATGAACATGTCAAGGACAGGAGGTTATGGAAAACAGTTAAAAATAAAAATCGACTTTTCGTTGATAGTGAAGTGAACTTTATTCTTGGAAAGATTGAATCTATTGATGCGAATAATATACGAAAAAAATAGCGAAAATCTAGAAATAATTGTGAAGTCAAATGTAAGATTTTTATTAAATAAAACAGTTTTCGCAGTGTTTCAAGATGTTTATTGGCATTATTATTAAATTGACAGTCAATGTAATTTGTTAATATTATTTCCAAACTTCAGTTTATAATTATTACATCTTATTTTTTAGTTTCTACATATAAATATTCAGCAAAGATTCGCTTCGAAAATAGGATTTTTTTTCTCTTAATTGATTTGTTCTTATTAATCTAATTTCCACTTATAAATTAAATAAAATAGATTTTTTAAAATAAAATATAAAAGGAAATGTCGCGCAGGAGAAAAAGAAGTTCTACCGCTTTCTTTCGCGCGGACCAATTCCGACGACATATCCAAACATATGGCTTCGGTTCGAGCTGCGATACAACGCGGGTACACCTCGCGTATTCGCTGTACACGTACACGCTTAACTTCGCGCGGTAGGATTACGTAAGATTGAGCCAGCACGTCACGTGCATGCGGTGCGTGTATGCGGAGACAAAAAAAATACCGCATGTGCAATCCTAGCGGTCGCGCGTGCGCACCGGTATACGCGCCACAGGACGACGAAGCTGCCTGCCGCTGCGGTTCTATGCATCGCAGCGAGAAGGCAAAAGAAACGATGATTACGAAACGACGAACGTTCTTTTTCTTTTCTTTTTCCTTCGTCTTCACCGTCTAACCCGGCAGTACGGAGCGATGATGCGAAGCATCGGATTAGACTCAGGTACGCTTTTGCGCGCATCGCAGTTGCGAAATATATTTCCAATCGCGCGTCGATAATCGAGCGACGCATCTCGACGAAATCGCTCGAGGTCCTCTTTTGGGAATAACTTTATGATCAAGTTAATGGTTCAAGGAAAAAGAAAACAAAAACATATTAATGATACGCGACATGAAACAACATAAAATATGAGACGGCACTTTGCTTTGTAATTATAATGTTAATAATAATTATTAGCATTTATGATAATAATGTTGATTATATTTAATATGAATAATATTGATGTATTTGAAAATTAAAAGTATTACAATTTATTGCATGTCATTACATTAGGAATAAAATGATTTATGTAAAAAGTGTGTTCAAATCTTCTAATCCGACTTAAGAAAATAGTTATAAACAATGATATTTTTAAAAAATAATATAACAAGTTAATACTCGTAAAAATATAAATGTGATGTAAATGTCTGTAAACATTTAATGAGTATTCAATATAATAATAAGTATAATGTATATAGCGTTCTGTCGCGATATTTTTTGTCTCTACAAAATTTTTTTATCTTTCTCGCTTATCTTAATATCGTCAAAAGTTAACAGAAATTACCTTCACTATTATGACAAAATGAAGGACAACAGCTCAATTATTATTGATAAGATTATTCATATTTGTTGAAATGTCACGTCTGACGCTGTTAGACAAAAGCGTGGAATGTATAATAAAATTTGATGACTGACTTTTTGTTCACGTATTCATGAAAATATCTTTAACATAACTGTTATAATTTTTCTTGCAGGTGAAAATCTGGTTCCAAAACAGGAGGAGTAAATACAAGAAGATGATGAAGGCAGCGCAACAAAGTGGGGGTGGCGGTGGTGGTCAGCATGGCAGTCTTCTGGCAGGTGGAACCGCTCTACCCGGAGGACCATCCCCTCAACCCGGTCAACCCGGAAGTCTTATGCAAGGAGGTATATTATTTTACAGTTACGTAAATAAAATATACACCGATATAAATTAAACAAAAAGAAATTCATGAAAGAAAAATCTCATCATATATTTAATTAATATTTAAGAAGAGCGCTTTCGATCATTTTACCGTCGATCAATTCAATCGTTCTCACGATATTTTCGCGAACAATTGCACATTTTTAATTGGGTGAATAACGGGCGTTAATTGAATGTCACTGGTGAACGTACGCGATGATTGCGCGCTTGACGGGGCTGCTCCATTATTTTACCGCATCGCCGCCGCAATCTCCACGAACGCCACTTTGCTCCGTAATTACAATACTAATGATCCGACGCAATTTTCGCGGTCTGCGTTTTTTATCACGCCTTTGCCATTGCCCGTATCGCCGACAACGATGATACGCTTGCTTCACCATTGCTCGCTTTCGACTAACGGTAATCTCGAAAATCTGCCTAGTAAGTGATTTATTCGGAAATGTACCACGAAAGTCAATATAATTAACTTTATCTTGAGAAATTTCTCTTCCTAGGAATGCCACTCTTTCATGATGAAATTTAGTGCGAGCGTCCATGTACTTTCCAATGCACATCATTATGTTTCAAATAATGGTTTCGATATATCATACAAATTTTATCTTTATATTGTGAGCCTTGTTACAGTTTAATTTTTACAATATATTTTCATATTATATTAATATATTGAATTAATTTGTACGCTAATCCTTTTCATGGATTGAGTGTTAAAAATTAATAAACATAAATGAATATAAATATGAGTATACTTTATATAATATATATGTTTACTACATCTCGCTAATGAATACAAAACTATAACGTGCTTAAGAATAGTATCAAGGTAACACAAAGTTTCGGAAACGATAAAAATCAGAGCGTTCCCAAACGGCGGAATATCACGAAAACGTGACGTATTGTATAGTCAGGGATGAACTACATACACCTCCTTTTCTCCGAGCAGACCCTAACTTGACTTAGAGACTGTAGAATCGAACGCGCAATCACCGTCTGGAAACTCTTTCCCATCTCGTAGCAGCCACCAGATGCATTATCGCACAATACCGCTCCCTCGCACGATTAATACAATTTGCGACGCTGGTCCCATTCAGGCGTATGCAGCTGCATGTATAGCAACGCGACGCGGTATGACGACGGCGACGGCCGCGAGATTCGAAGCAATTCTGAAACGGTTCCCGGTTCGCGTTTGTTACAGGGGGCGGAAGTTCTGTGTCGGGCAGCCCGACGACGGGTTACCTCGGCGGCATGGGCGGCGGGGGCGGCGGTCACACCCCCGGGAGCTCGAGCCCCGGAAGCGAGATGTCGCCTCAGCACAACGAGAGCCCACCGGCACCCTCCTGGCCGGGTGAGATGAAGCATCATCCGCATCCACACGCGCCGCCTCATTCCCATCATCATCCGCACACGGCCGGACATCATCCACCGCCACCGCCACCGCCGCCACATCACGCGGGTTACATGCCGCAGTACTCTTGGTATCAGGCGGATCCTAACCCCGGATTACTCACGTAAGTATTGCTTCTTCGAATCGGAGAATTTTCGTCAATCCAAGCTTGATGCATTGCTTTCGGAAAGCAGAAATAGCTAGAGCGAAATTGATGCATCTAAAGTAGTTCTTAACTCTTACAATATCATTATATGTTGAAAACTGATGTTTCCAATATGATGTATATTGAAGAATAGACGTAATATATATAGACTGCGGATTCCTTGATTTTAGCTTCTGTGCTTCGTTAGAAAGAATTGAGCATATTAGCATCTGTCTTCAACTCAATGTGTGAAAGAGAGAGATATGATTTAAGCTACCTCACTTTTTTTTAACCAATAGTAACAACTTCATAGGAATGCACAATCTATTTTTATTACGTTATGATTAAGAATGTGAATAATCGCAATTGAGTTTGTGATTTGAGATTGAAAATGACATTGAAGTTAAACAGAAAAGTGTTGCTCACAAAGTTCGAAGTGATTGTATGAACTGTACCTACTTATGCTTCAATTTTTACCTACTACGACGCTATTAAGAAAATAAAATAATTATGAAATGAATCTCGTTCTAAGATGTAGAACATCTATCTTGTTTCACGTACATCGAGAGAACAACGTTCTTTAAGTGTATGCATTTGATAAGCTTTGTCATTGTAATTGCTATAACTCATATCGGCGATTTCTGTGTGAGCATAATTGAATAGTACTTCGATACTCAATCATAGACATTTTCAATTTAAAATTAAAGTGCGACGCGTCAATCAACGCGCTTCAACACAAACTGGTACTGCCAGTCACGTGTCCCCTTGGGACATGTTGCGACGTTTCTCCTATTCACTAAGAACCAGCATGACACGACAAATTTACCTCACTCGCCTTGCCGTAATATTCATCGCGCTGTGATTCCGGAAGCTTCAAAGTTACCGCATATCTTTAATAATATATAATGATCGCGAGAACCGACGTGAGATCGAATAGGAAAAATACATTTTGTGCAGCACACATAGATGTAGATATCTATAGATTTATACTGAAAGATGTAACATACTTGGTACTGAACTTAGTTCGAAATTAGTTAATTATTAAAATGTTAGCAGTTCAATTTTTTGTATACACAATATTGATTTGGAAGAAATTTAGACATTCAGGCTCTTGGTTACTCATCACGGATATTCAGATTGATCTTATACAGAACGGAGAAAATAATGAAAATTTTTGAAAAATATATTAAAATAGAAATATTTTTTAATAAAATAATATTTGCGTATACATTTTAATATAGTTTGCAAAAATTTTTCTTTATGTATTTTTCTCTCTTCTGATATCAATCCAAAATAGTTGAGATCCAGGAGCCTTAAAATAGGAGTTTAATTTTGCAAGATGCATATTATATATCACGTTTTCTAATCAAACGATCATCTGCTTTTTGCAGGGTATGGCCAGCGGTTTAACGAAGATGTCCCTTGAACTGACAATGAGTTTAGGTGTGCCACTTCTTCGTGGCGTTGCGAACGTATCCCAGCGGTCCCGCCCCAAAGTGTGAATATGTGTAGCACCTCTCGCGAGGAAAATTGAATGTTAATATTGTTTCTAATCGTATAATGAAACCCGCATGTCGATCCGTGCGGGCCGTCCGTCGAAGTGAGAGCGATTATGAATAGTGCGACGTCGTGTGTGATACACGCCCCTTAGCAAAATATTAATAATAATACTAACTGAGACGAAAGAAATGCAACCAAGAATGCTAATTGACGATGTTCTCGAAGCTGATGAAGAGGACGCCTGAGTTTCCAGCCAATGTGGATTGTCGACAACGTAACGGGAAATCGGAAGTCATGAACGATCCGTGCATCGAGTGACTCTTGACTGATTAGTGACGTTGTTTTGGTGCGCGCCGTTTTGTGCTGCGAAGATGTTTCCTTCTCGAACCTTCTCTGGAATCATCGTAAGTTGGAGGAAGACAGGAACGACATCGTCGTACGGTGAAGTAAAAAGTAACATTGTAAAAAAGAATGGTAATAATAATGTAACAGCGATTTACGATGTGAAATCGCCGAAAATCTACCCGCGACCGAGTTCGTAATACGAGTTCTATGAGAATAACGTTGTTCATTGATGATCTTGAAGTTCGATTTACGAATTGGAGGGTACTTGTAACGCTTCGCGTATGATTGAGTGATTGCCACGACTGTAACGCTTTTCGTGTTTGACAAGTAATCGTTGTCGCAAAAATAAGAATCGCGAGGAATCTTTTTTCCTGGAAAATAAAACTTCTCTATATGTCTGTTCGTGTCGACTGTCGTGATTGCGTGCATCGGATCTAATTTGATTACTACGGTTAATTATAATAAGCAGAGAGATTGCCTCCAAGCAATTGTTTTTATTGTGAAAATGTTGTTGTCCGCCGTTTGTCAAGCGTGGAATTGCATACCGAATTTAATCGTTATGGTTAATCAAATAAATGAATTACGCGATACAATTGTTTCCTACGAAAAAAGTATTGAATCAACGTTACCATCAATTACTACAATTAGGTATTAATTGATTTTATTTCTACATATATATATATATATCAGAAACCTCACATTTACAATGCATCCTATTTTATCTTTTTTTATTTTTTAGTTAAAAAATTTAGTTGTAAAATTTATCTCTTGGTTTTTAACATTGAAATATTTTAGAATTTAACTAATTGATAATATTTTTTATTTGTAAAGATTTTAAATATTAAATTTGAGGTTTTTGATTTAGTATTGCCACTATTATTCTTATACATATTTATTCTCAGAATAAAATTGTAAAATTTTATAAACATTGTTTCTGCTCAGATAATTCTGTTTAATTAAGAACTTACATTGGACGACATTGTTATTGATGAATAAACAGATTAGTATGACAAATAAGAATTATTTTGAGATTTACTTGATTGAAACAAAGTATGAATTTGCTTAATTACTTGCATAGTTACATCTTAACGATTACCGAGATTAATGCGACAGTATAATAGTGGCGATGATATCAGGATTTGAAAAATGGAAAAGAACGCGAGTTAGATTAGAGATTCATCCTGACCCACATCCGGTCTTCGTCTCTATTACGTCCAGGATAAATAATAAACTCCGAGACCAGGTCGCGTGATTCTTTTCAGTACAGCTCGATATTTTCGTCACCTTTCAGAATCAGTCCAGTCTGGCACAATCCCGGGCATCTCTAAAAACCAATTTCTATCTCCTCGCAAATGTCAATTGCCGATGACGTTAGGCCGGTCGATCCTTTGTGACAGTTGCTCAACAATCGCGAGCGCAGCTGACCTACTTCGTGCTGGATTTCGCGCGATAGATGAACAAGAAGAACGTTAAGATTGGCGAGGCCTCTCCAGGAAGATAGACGAGAAAGGGAGAGAAACGGGGGGGGGGGAGGAAAGCGAGAGAGACAACGTTGCATAAACTTGTTGAGCAGTCGTTCCTCAAGGCGGTTGGAAGTAATGAAATCCTAATGACATTTTCGTGAGTCAAACGATCTCGGCAATCACGGTGGCTCACTGTAATCACCGGTCCCTCCTTCCCGGATGAAGCAACTGGCCGGAGGCCTCCTCCGAAGAGGAGAATAATACACAAGCGACGAACGGAGGAACGAATAGTTAGAGGAGCGAGCTGGAAAAAAGTCATTATCTCCGTTGGCGACACGCGGAATGCCATCGATGTTTAAATACATTAAGAACTTCGGAAAATGGAAGAATTAATTTCAACATTGATTGATTGCCCTGATTTGTAGTCTCTTTCGTAGTTTCTATAATTTAATATGCAATTCGCTTGATTTTCACTCGATTGCAATATTTTGTGTAATGAATTAAGAATTTTTATCTTAAAAATAGTTAGTTTCAAAAATATTTATTTATTTATAGATTTTGTTTACAACAAAATATCATTTTGTTAAGTATATACATTTTGCAAAAAATTTCAAAAAAATTATGAAATTAATAAATCGGAAGGGAAGGGGACTTCAATAAAATTAATGATAAGTCAAGTAGAACGATTTACTGCCTCTGAAAACAGCTCTTGCGATTCGTTCGAATTATCAAGACTTTTTCTAAATAGCATCTCCTGTTCTTTTCCGTCACAAGCATGCTTGAATTCTGTTAGAAGAGTAAAACTCGAGCTTCACGTCATAAGCTGTTTAAGTTGCGGGTGATGGACTGTTTTACGCTGTTTCTTCTTTGCTATCCTCTGTCGGCCATGTTAGGTCACCCTTGCCATCTTGCGTCGCACAATATCTAGCTTTCCAAGAGGCGACGCCAAACCGCAAAAACGACGGCTGCGGCTTGCAACCGCGGGAAAATGGGAGGGTTGGGCGGGCCCCACCGCTGACCCAGATCCACGGTCTCGTCAGTGCAACAATGGTCGTCGTCTCATGAGAACATATGATGCCGCACAGTTCCTGTCCTTCCTGATTCTGTCTTTTCCTTCGCTCTGATTGTTACCGTTCGACACATGTCGGTCGCGATGTACACCGAGACCGTCAGACCTCAGTTCCGTACATTCCGATCTTCAAGTCTGCGAAATATTAAATTCCTATGTTTTTTTAAATTTTATGTATATGTTTTCTAATGCACTAATTAACTTAACATTGGAAACTTAAAATTATTAATTTCTTAACATATTATCATAACATAAGATCTCTCCTGTGAATATTTCATATCTCTGACAAGATCATTGATCGACATGCTACCGTTAATCATAATAGTAATTTAACAAAATTTGTACACGGAGAGAATTTTCTTTTAAAATTTATTCTGAAAATATGATAGTTGTGGTACAATACAATATCTTAAAGATTTTTATCACGCACTTTAGTAAAATTAATCAAACTTATTTTATATTTTATTGCAGTTTTATTGACGAATGAGAGAGATTTACATTAAAATTCTTCGAAATACAATGTTGTCCCATGACTTGTCATATTTTCAGGATAAATTCTAAGAA
>Ga0157364_1000893_pt1 | contig 23275 bp, 11 predicted proteins | sample AttsexASBM2_FD_111476 | JGI IMG/M metagenome (GOLD analysis project Ga0157364, IMG submission 111476) | Fungus gardens microbial communities from leaf cutter ant in Ribeirão Preto, State of São Paulo, Brazil - Atta sexdens ASBM2 | ecosystem: Host-associated > Fungi > Mycelium > Unclassified ...
AATGACTCACTGTATCTGATTCTGGTCAACATTATCAGGAACCGTTTTTCTTGAATTATTTTTATAATAATGTTTGCGATATGGTGCTGTGTGAACATGGTGAGCATCCTTATATTTGTTGGATAATTAATTATAATTGTAAAATTATTTGATAAATTAGTTCTCCATATTCTATTATACGATATTTCCTATTTTCTTTTCTTTTTTTCTTTTTCCTTTTTTTTTCATTCTTTTTGATTTTAATTCCGATATTTAAATTCTCGATGTAGAAGGAACTCACCATAACGGGATAACTTTTATTCACAGTTTTTATATATGTATTAGTTTATGTTGTCTCTGAGAGGAAGGCTCAAAAGTGAACCGAAATATGTAAGCGCGTTTTAGTGAATAAAGAAGTTTCACACTTCATAGATATATTATTTGCGCGACGTTTTCTGCGCTTGACTCCTACTGTCCGTATCCTTTCGAGTTTTATAAAATTTTGATTCTTTTGTTTCACACCGAGCATTTTCGTGAGACAACAATCTCGATTATTATTAGATTAGCGTGTGGTTTTTGGCGCGCGCTTGTAAGTTGTTTAGTTTTAAGAACGTCATTGACTATAAAAAAAGTATATTTTGTAAAAACCGAGAGAACGAGTTTTTACAATTATTCTCTAGCGCCAAGCTTCCTCGAAACAGAGAGCGACCGACACCCCGGGCGGTGGAAGCCACAAACGTGGTAATGACAAGCAAGGGAACCCACTCGCCGCCATCACCACCACCAGACACCGTCACCGTCATCATCCACCCCTACGCAACGTGGCGCGGGGTTCTCTCTATCTATCTCTCTTCCCGTACTCAGAAACCACTCCCGTTTGCATAATCCCCTACGGCGAAGTTCACACCGGTCGCTCGCACGCTCCCGGACAAGAGAAGTGTCTCGACATCGTCATCGACGACGACGACGACGATGACGAGAGACGTGAGACGAGAGAAAGTCTTCCCGCCGTTCTTTCACTTTGGTAATACCTCTTCTTCTGATCTCGTCTTCCGATATAAGGGAAAAGCAGGCGGGGATGAAGGAAGTGCCTCTCAAACTTCACTACTGCACCCGTAGGAGCTATTTGCAACGGATTTCGTAATACACGTCCTCCGTCGTGAGAATACGAAGTTGCGAGCTATGACTATGGTCTGGATACATATACATATTGAAAAATTGAAATAACCGATGATATTCCTATTTCATAGACGCAAGACTAAACAAAACGGAAAAGGTTTAGTTACTGGTCAAAAATTAATCTCTTTGTAATATTAAATATAAATTATTACAGGTTTTATCATTTATTTCTCACAACTTTATTCCTTTGCAATATTAACGTTTAATTAAATTTCTGTAGTCTGTTTGATTTGGTTATTCTGAATCGATTTTATGCTTGTGTTTGACATATTTAAAAAATTTAATGTTTAATTTTAATTCAAGATCTTTTCCTTGTGAAATAAATTGCATTGCAAAATAATAATAAATACCAAAGAGATATTAACTACTTTTCTCTATCTGATGTAATAGACGTCAACGAGACGCAATTCGTGGTCGTTCAGTCGATCAACGTGAGATTTTTCGATGTCTCATTCATTCGATTCGTCTCATCGAACAATGGTTTCGCGAGGGCAGAACAGAGAATTGGTAACAAGGAGATAGAAACTGAAACGAAAAGCGAGGAAGACAGAAAAACATGTAGAGGCGCGAAGACACAAGTGTGAGAAAGAGAACGTTACTAGGAACGGAGAGGTAGCATTACCGAGAAAAATCGAGAGGCTCGAAGCCATTTTCGCAAACATAACCCAGTTACCCGATATCTCGCGAAATGATCGGCCGCCAACCGTCGTTGTCGTCATCGTCGTCGTCGTCGTCGTCGTCGTTGTCGAAGACGATAGAAATTCAATCTGGTTGGCACGCCTGGAAATTGGAAGAGCCACCTACCCCTAGATGCTTCTACCCTGAAGCGGCCCGGTAGAAAAGAGAACCTCAAGTCGGATCGGGAGCATTTGGAAAAGTAATTCACGACGCCATTCTTCGCGACCCTCGTTCACCTCTTCGCCACCATCCCCTCGTCGCGACCGTAAGCGGTGGTCTCGCACCGAAACCTCAATCCCCCGCTCCTCGCCTCATTTCTCCCAGGGCAAACTGTGCATCCGCGGATAACGCGAACGAGAAATTTCACAGGCGAACTCGCACTAATTCCGTAGGAATTCGAATGCTGGTTAAACTGTTATACGAGGTATGTGGTCGTGCGCGCCCATATCAAAGACAGAAGAGACGTATAATGTTAAAGTTTCAATTATAACGCCGAGAACGAATGACTTCTGGCTCGAATTACGAGCAACTTCACCAAATTCCAAAGCCGACGGACACACAAATCATTCGAAAGCAACGAATATCTATTTTTGAAAATTCTGCTAATGTACGGATCTATTTTTACATGTAATAGCAACTTAACGTTTAATCCTAATCGATATTTGCAGGTGCAGTAGACCCGGACATTTTCTTCAATTGCTTTGTGAAAAATTGTTTACAACAAATAGTTTTTTGATGAGACAATGACGCTTAATTTTAAATTACATGATCTTATCCCGACAATATTTTTCACAATAAATTAAATGATTTACTGTTCTTAAGATGCTTAGATTAACATCAAATTATTAATATCATTCTAAAATTATCAGCATCAAAAATTATTAAATTACTTATTAATTTAATGTATAATATTACTATTCTAGTTCTGTTTATGATTGCGTTTTAAGACTAAGAAAGATTTCAACGGTTTGCAGAATTGAATAAGTATATAAATTTACTCTGAAATATTTAAGAACTAAGATCCACTTTGATCGCAAATAGATTTATTTTTCTTAATTGATTTATTCTCGTCGATCTAACACGAATTAATTATTATTCAAATTTTGATCTTTAAAATTACAAAAAAAAGTCATTCAATTACATTAACTTAAGCAAAGATACATTAATTAAAATGAACACTGGATTCGCGAATGTGAGTTAATAAAATTTCAGAGCGAATACCAATTAGGATTAAATCGAATAGCAATTATAACAATAATGTTCTTGATAATATCTTCAGAATTTAAGTGGCTATTGCCACCATTATTTCGATGAAATAAAAAACAGCTTTTCCTTAATACCAAAGATAAATCACAAGAAAAGAAATTTCTTTTAATTATCTCCTTGCCGAACACTCTTTATAGCGACAAAATTCTCTGGCTATTTATCCACCGCGTAGTTTCTATTTCTACGGCGACGCGACTTTACCATTGGCTCGTTAGCTATTTAAACAGAGAGCACGTTTATAATTTATTTCTATTCCGAATTTCCGTCTCTGTTCGGACAACATCGAACTCGCGCAGAGAGGCGGCCAGTCTCGTTGCTGATAGATACAACGTGGAATTCATCGGCGATGTCATATTTGGTGATGTGTGGAGTTTTGGGGAGGGGGGGAGGGGAGACGAGAATTATTATTAAATTTCGGAGAGAGATCGTCGCGATTCGTTTCTATCCTCAGCATCGATGATAACGGTGCGATATCGTTTGCCCGCCTCAAATACCTGGTTAATTCGCTCGGCAAATTAAAGGCAAATACGCGACCGCGATTTTGCAACTGATCATTTCCACCATGCCGAACTTGCCGTCGCTTTTTCCCGTTTCCTTCCCATTATCTCATCGTCGACGTCATCATTGTGAGAACAGAGACATTATCTAAGTACATCCATGGGAAAAAGATAGTTAGTCTTCTCTGTGTTTGTTAATGTTCATTGAAGGATAAATTGTTCTTACAATTTTATTAAGATTCGAATATAACTTTGATGGAAATAAATATCAACATTCTTCTACAAAAAATTCACACATTATCTATTATTATCATATTCTTTTGACAAAAACACACACATATACAAAATACTGATAGGATTTAATAAAAATTTAATTTAATTTAATTTATAATTTTGTCAGCAATGTTCTTCGCGTTACTCACAATCAGATTTGAACGAAATGACGGCTTTTGTTATTCGCGCGCTTTTTTCATAGTTCCACAATGACAGAACATCGTCGTTTCATTCCCATTTTTGTTCATCTCATCCCTCGTCTACTTTTACCTCGATGAGTATTCTCTGAAAACGTAATTATACAGAAAATTTATCGCTAACATTTATCGTCGAGCCTGTATCTCATCTGTTAATGATGAGTTTTAATATGATTTTAAACAAATTGTCAAACACTTTAAAAACAATGATCAATTTTTCTGAAATAATACTAGAATGGCGTAATCTATTTAACTTTAATACTTTTAAATATCCTATGTTGTACTTTGCAATCTACATAGTTGTGGGAAGAGAATACTAATCTTTTTTTCTATCTCGGAGCTTTTTCATTTCCAATGTGAAGCGCTGTATAATGCAATGCAAAGTTTTTATGTGAGTTTTCAAGAACTCTATAATAATCACAAAAAAAATTATAAATCTAAAGATATAATAGAAATAAGACATTTACTTACGCACTGTGTTTACACATTGAGAATTTTTAATAAGTGGATAATACTTAAAGAAGAGTAAAGTTATATCGCACTGATGCACACAAACAAAAAATTTAATTAAGTCTTCACTTATTTTTGAGTTTAGATTCAATATAGAATATTTAACTGAAGCTGACCTTAAAATCTGTAATACAATTATTAATTGTAGGCTAAAACCTTTATATTATTGTAATTAAAAGATATTAATTAATTTCTAGAAATACGGAAATGTCACGTTAAATATAATGTACAACTTATATAAAAAAAATGAATACCAATATTAATACTAATATTAACATCATTTATTTTAATAATAATAATTCAAATTTGCAGAAAAATTTGTAATATGAAAAATATAATTGAAAAATTTCTATAGATCCACGGCAGCTCCGCAGGATTAAAAAAACAAAAAGAGGGCTCGTCCGGGATTTGAACCCGGGATCTGTTGCAACCGAAATGAGAGGTTCGCATTCAATTCCCGCATTCTCGCATTCAAATCCCGGACGAGCCTCTTTTATGTTTTTTTAAGGATATTTTGTGTATACGGTATCAGCTACAAATATCAATCAAATAGTCAACCAAAAATTGCTAATATCAGCTAATATTATTCAATAAATTTTGACGATGTTAATCTGTGAAGTCAACTGCAAAAAGTAAAACAACAAATAAATTGGCTTATAATAGTTTTATACAGCAAAATGACCACGTTTCTCTACAATTTTAGATCAATAACTTTTAAATTAATGAATGGATCTAAATAAACTTTTGCACAAATATTTATTGTAGGATTTTATTAATATATACAAGGTAAACCATTTTAATTAATACACGCAAATATCTCAAAAAGTAAAATATGTATTTCAAAGTTTAAAAAAAAATGTATTAGATATTTGTTTCAAGAGGGAAAGAAGATAATGTTCTTGATTGAGGAGATGTCCTTAAGGTTAAGATTACAAAAATTTTTTTAATCGAACGTTCATTTTTTGCATATTTTTGTATATTTTTGTATATTTTTGTAGCTTATTTCGAGAACTTTTTAAAACGTTATAATAAATAATTTTTGGTTAAATAAATTTTGAGTTATGAGATTGTAAGTTATAGTACTGCTGGCATTTACATTATCCAAGGATATTTAAAACCTTTCAAATGTTATTTATGACTTTAATAACATTTATCAAGATCAAGCTTTGGAGATTGTTTCTTTTATTTTCATTTTTACGCTAAAAACTGCTCATCGCAATTGCACTTGAACCCTAAGCTTTCTTATCACTCTTTTGTGATTGGAAAAAGCGTGATTTTCCATTACAGAAAATTTATAGTGTAAAAATTAAAATAAAAGGAATAATCTCCAAAGGCCTTGACCTTAATGAATGTTATCAAGGATTCCGAACAATATTTAAAAGTTTTAGCCGTCAATTGAATTCACCTGAATAACGTAATGCCGCTAATAATATAGTTTTTAATCATCATATTTTGAAATTTACTTAACGAAACAGTACTTTATTATATCGTTATAATTGGAAAGCTTTTGAAATAAGCTATAAGAATATGGAATAAAAAATTGGGATTTTTATTTGAAAAATTTTATATAACCTCGATCTAACAAACATCTCAAAGTCAACTAAGATCACTACCTTCTTTCCTCCTTGAAATCATAAAATTTTTGTCTGAAACATTTTTTCTTTAATTTCTACTTTTCGAGATATTTGCGTGCACTGATTAAAATATATCCTGTGTATAAAAAAATTTAGAGATTGTTCTTACATGTTTTTAGAAACTTATGACGAAATTCAGAGTCGATTCACTAAAATAATCCAAAGCTAAAGGATTTTAATTTGCAACAAATTTATTTAGTATACCTATTATCAAAATATTAGGAATTTAACAAAATTTGAAATAGATATTAAATAAATTCATTGCAAATTAAAATCTTTATAATGCTTCAGTGACTGGAATTTTGATTTCATTATAAGTATATGAAAGTATGTAAAGACAATCTCTAAAATTTTTATTAAGTTTCTAATATTTAGAAATAGTTCATAAAATATCCTATATCCTTAATAAAATATCCTATGCTAAATTCGAGTTCAAAGATAAGTAAAAACTAAAACCTTTATACTTGTGAGCCTTGCAACACAACTTTATTTCTCTTTAAATATATTATCTGTTTATCTTAAAACTTTTAATATGTCTGAGCATTGAGGTATAAATATTACACCTTTTGACTATTATTTTTTTGCGGTTATTATAGAGTTCTTGAAAATTATATGAAAATTTGCATCGCGCCGTACAGCTTCACATTAAATAGAAAAAAACATGAGAAACTATTATTCTTTTTATACAATTGCGCGGATTGCAAAGCGTAGGTAAGTGCGACTGTACGCTATATACTGGCGGTCAGTTATTAAGCGCGACTGAGCGATTGCTTTTAATATTCGCGCCAGCTGCGTACTAAGGTACCCTTTGCGACATACTCTCCAAGATGTATAGGCCGATAAAAATGGACTACCACTTCGATCCAACGCACATTACTTTTCGCGCCCGACAAATACGTCGTTATCGCGATTGGGGCGAAGCGAGGTCCGGAAAATCTTTACGCCAATGAAAATCCGTCTCGCTTGACGACGAAAGAGGTTCGCTTAATGCGATTTCGTCATTCGGTTGCGCGATTTGAAATTTTTAATGGAATATGCATCGAAAACGTAAAAGAGACGCTGATATTAATGAAGATTAGCTTAAATATATTTTCGTTTATTGGAAAATTTGCCCAATAATTTTAATAAATTAACACTATGCAGCAATATGCATCTAAGCTGTATTAAGCTGAATTTATTTTATATCTTTAAAAAGAAATGACAAAAGTTTACCAAGATAATCAACTTGCAATTCATCTTTTATTAGTTAAATAAAATACTGTTTTGCTTTCAAGATATGTTGATTTCTATTTTAAATATTCTGCAAATATTTTATTCCAAGTTTTCAAACGGTAGACGTTTGTTGCGTTTCTATAGTCGAGCTCACGATTCTTCGGAGTTTTAATAACAACGCTTGTCAGTAGTCTTCTCGACAGCGTCACCGACATTCGGTGCCAGCCAATATCACGGTGTACCTTTAACGGCTGCCATCTGGATGGCTCTTTACACCGACAGCAATAGAAAGAGATATGAAAGCAAGTAAATAATGATTAAAAGTTACAGAGAAAGTTACGGCGAATAAAAGACTAAGAAAATATTTAGTTATGCCGATGCAGAATACGTTGTTATACCGAGTATATGTATTATATATAATTATTTACCAGAGTAACATTTACTACTAACTTTAACATTTGCTACTAAAAAAGAAAATAATTCAGTCGACAAAAAAACATAATGTAATATTTAAGATATTTTAAATGTTTTGACAGTCTCTGTGATGTTAAAATAAGATTTTGAGATAAAAACTAAATATATTACATTACAGAATTAATCCTTAAATGCCTTTTCTTTTGGATATGACATATATGTATACCCAGCTTTTCTTTTCCAATACTTTTTCTATTGCTTATAACATTTTTTTATTAATAAAGATTTACTTGATATCATTACATTTCTTAATATCTAGCGATTGAAAATATAAAGTTGTTTACAATATATTCATTTTTGAGTTATAAACAATTAAATTGCATCGGATGTCATATCCAAGTATGTGTTATGTAGCGTTTAAGGATTAACCTATATTCTCCCTCGATTTGTATTCCTCAGCCAATCAAGATCGCATTTTATACTTCTATTAAAAGGTCACGTCATAATAGAGTAGTTTTCAACCATGATTTTACTTAATTTCAACCTTCTTATATACGATAAAAAAAGTAAAATGCAATAATAATAGGTTAAATTATGTAACTTTAACACATACTTTACTGACACGAGTAACCTCACGAAGGGAAATAAAAAATCTAAGATTCTGAATCTAAGAAATTACCTTTATACTAAATAATGTGCCTGTAATGCTAAAATATAAGCATAAGTGAAATTCAACAATTTCTAATAATAAGAATTTGCATAATTAAAAAACATTTTGTATTTGTGTTGAAAACAATTCATTCCAGTCCTTATTAAAATTTTGTATTAAAATTTTAAAATAATTAAAATTATATATAATAATGGCTCCAATGAATACAATTCAAAATTATATAAAAATGTATAGGACTATTCGAGTCTAGCTAATTATCGTGCATCGATTTTGTAAAATCTTATAACTTACAGTAATCAAAACAAATTCAAACGTTTCGATCTTTAACGGTGCTCTTCAATGAATAATATAATCTTCTAATACATTACATACATATAATAATATTCATTCCACAAATAATAAATATTCTTATATTCCATAAATCCTAACGTTAAGTTCAATTTCTTAGGGCGCATATTTTGACAGAAAAATAGCAGAAATGCAGCGATCAGAACTCGCGTTAATAATTTTGGCTTTCTGCTTACTATCAGCGTGAATTCTGATTGGCTGCTGTTTTTTTTTTGCTTTTTGTTTTTCTATTAAGGTATGAATATGCTTTTACACTTCTTAATGTTCTCCGACTCAGGTGATATATATGTATTAAATAATTAATTAATCTTAAATAATTCTATACTAAAAAATTTTTTCTGTTATTATACAAAAGAAAAACTACATAAGAAATCAGAATAGATCTGCTTACAAATCGTATCGATATTATCTCTTTTATATTATTTTTTTTGCATAATAATTCTGTATTACTTGTTAATGTATAGTCATTTTATGTTAAATTAATACAAAAATTTGAATGAGCCGTATATATTATTACGTGAAATGTATTAAATTTAACACACATTTTTCAACTACACAATGTAATAATCTCAGAAAGTTTAACGAATACATCTCAAGACTTCATTATCAAGATGTTGGATTACTTTATACGAGTCACTGTTGGCCTGCTACGATTATCGAGAACTTTGTCTTCAGCGAACAATGCAATCCTTCCTGTCGATATTGCGGACATCAGAATCTTCGCGAGTCAAGTTATCGAGGGGCCAAGCCGACTCGGCTATTCCGAAAACGATCTCGAGAAATTCCGCCTCTGGCGTAACAGCAACAGCAACAACGACAGCGACGACAACGAGGACGTTGCTGTCGCGACGAACAGTGACAAAACAATTAAGCAACTCATAACTGCCTAGCGCAGCCGCTCTCCGGACACCGTTCTCTGCTCTCCGAGCTTGCGTCAAAATGTCACGGGCAACGAGGTCTACCAGACCGAACCAAAATTACAACCCGTGTAGCGGGCATAATATCCTTTTGCAAACTCGCGCCGCCGTCGCGGAAGAAGGCACTTCAGGAAACTCAGGAGTTCGCCAAATGATATTGAGGCATTGCACCAAATACTTTCACATGACACATTTTACATAATTTAAAAGAACACGATAAAAAAAATCGAGAAATCAGAAAGAAACTCATAAGATTTGTTGTTGCAAGTCCATTATGCTAATTCTACATTATGCTACAATGTGAAAAGGTAGTAAAATAGGTCTCACTTAAAATTTTATTATAATTAACATCATCTCTTGCAAAAAAGATTTTAAATTGTTCTTGGATGGGTATCGAAGTTGTACAACAATGCAGCTACAACTGGCGCGACCTTTTTACAGATAATTTATGTTTATCTATTACGAAATACATCAAACTTTTTTCATATTTTTAATGTCAAGTTCAAGTTTATAAGTAACGTTTATACCCTAAATTAATTTTTAAGGTGCTGTTCATTTTTAAAGAAATAAAAAAACTTCAATAAATAAGCTTAAATAACTATGTCTTTGCTGGAACATAATTAAATATAAATTCTGTCAATATTCTCAATGTTCCTATATCATTCCTTAACAAGTGTAATATATGTGATCACAGAATTTTTTTAATCTTTATGGTTGTCATTTTAAAGTAGTTTCAAGAAGTCTTCAGAAATATCTGTCAAGCGGGGAAGAAGTGTACTTGTGGTAAATATTTACGAGGATATATTCGAAGTAAGAGTATTACTAGGAAAACGCATCCATTTTCAAAAGAAAACTTCTGAATCTGATAATATCTCAATACATTCAAAATTTTCTATAAATTCAAGCTATTTGAAGCTTACTTCATGGGAAGTTCTAATAGATTTTAAAAAATCTGAATCTCTAAAAATATAGGGAAGACTTCATTTTACCATGGCATTCAGAAATCACATCAATATCTCTTTTCATTTAAACAATCTTTCTTGTTTTCTTATTAAACTTCTTATCTTAATCATTTTAAGTATATTTTTTTATATGAAACTTAAATCAACAAATTCATTTGTGCTGTCATTCACTTAAATGTAACTACAAAATAAAAAATTATACAAAAAGTAAAATGAGGGCCTATATTATCATCTTTGTTTCTATCATTTAAAGCAGATTTACTTGTACATTTCGGCCGATTTTCAACTTGGTTTCTTGTTTCTTACTTCACCAACCCGCGAGCAGTCTAAATGCCAATCGACAATATAGTTTGAAATTATAATATTAATAATAAGGATTATAATCACGTAGTACTCTCATAGTACATTTGGTAAAAGCAGATATTTGACGGTATCATCTTGCGAATGAAATGGTACTGACAAATACCGCACAAACGGCAGCAAATGTCAGAAAGAAGAAAGGATACATGGGAACGAAAGCGCGCTGTTTCCCGTTTCTATCGGGAACCTTAAGAGGGGCTTTTGTGCAGGACTGAGGAATTCGACGGAGCTGAATCGGGAACGTAGTTGAAGGCGAAGAAACGAGAGAGAACGATGAGCGAGTCCTGGAAGAATTACCGAAAGCGTTTCATGCTTTCTCCACCGACTATGTCGCCCGGCCGCCCGCGCTGGCACGTCAATGCTCCCAGGCGATAAAGTGCTTTTCTTTACGAAGCCACCATCCGTCGCACAAGCGCGGCCAATCAGGCGACAATGGCTCGTAAATTCGAGCCAATCAGAAGGGAAGCCAAGACGTGACCGCGACCACGGCGCGATATTGCTTATGAATTATTTAAGCGGCCGGAACAACAACGTTCCCGTCTCGCCCGCTTCTGTTCCGCTTTTGATTTCGCGGCAGAATATTTCACGCAATGATAAGAATCCTATTTAGTATCGTCAAGATCGTTTTTCGAACGATGGATGATTATAAGACTACATGTAATTAGTATAATATTTTTCGATGCTCGTTTTTGCGATCACTTATATGCAATATATGCATTTCACGCAATTAAGCTGCAATCAATTGTATTTCTTTTTGCATAAATAATGCACGAGAAATTAAACTCTTAAATATCTGATGTTAAATAATTTAATTATCGGAGTTTCTATTATGATGTTATCAACAATTGAAAATTACTCAAAATTAATGGAATTCAAAAGTTTTGGTATCATTTATACATACTGAGAAAAAACATACTTAAAACTTTATTTATAAGAAATATATTTATTTCACTGAAATATTTATTTAAATACTGCAAAAAAATTTTATTCCTAGTACAAATAAGCCGTCTATTTTATTTTTTCACAATTTGAGATATAATATATTTCATAGAAATGAGATACAAAACAGAAAGGTATATTTCATCACCAGTGTTATCACAATCAAATTTTTTCAAAACTAATAAATGTCGAAGAAAAAGTTATAAATAACTTTTGCTTCGCAATACTTTGACATTTTTGTCTCAGTGTTCATCGGTAAAAATTTTTTATTTTCCTGTATATTTATTATATTGAACAAGCATCACTGTTCCTTGAGCTTTAGTTACTGCTATATACAGTCTTACGCAATAATTTTTTAAATATTATATAATAAAACACATGTTTCGAAGATAAAATCTGAACTAAATGTATATGAAATACTAAAGATTAAGAGAGGAAAGCTCAAGTCCGGCCAAGTGTTCCTGACAATTTGGATGTTTGCAGGCAAGAAGGCGAACTATGCAATTAGCCGACAAGTTCCAACTTCGATGATGGAGGACATGCTTCCGCGTTTCCAGCACGTTCCTCGATTCCCTACTGCCTAACCGCTTACTTCGTGGGAAAGCCTGCAGCCTCTTCGGCTTTCGAGACCGTGGATTATAGCACATTGTCCGTGAGACACCGCCTGAGAACTCGCCATTGATTTTCTAACGATTACTTAAGACTTTCCCTCGCTCTTCGTTCTCTAACTTGTACAATGGATTATAATGTTTCTCTTTGGAAACTGTCTCCTCCATGTTGTATGTATTTTCTGTGCGCCATTAAGTCCAACATTTGGACCAAAGTCACCGAGCACCATTGTATTAACTTTCAAAAGCGAGAGAGAACTGTACTTCTTCAACAATTAAATTCTGTCACGTAGCATTTATTCAGAAAGTCTAACACTGTGTGCTATTAATAATTCGTAATCATTTCTTGCAATTTTTCTACTTCTTATTTTTATCCAATAGAGACCTTACCTTTTTAAAAATATTATTTAAGAATACACTTGTCAATTTCTCTATTTACAACTGCACCGTATTTCGTTTACTTTTCGGACTTTCAATGAATGAACTTCAGTCTCATTACATAAATCGGCGTAGTGAGATATCATAGCGTGAAAATCCCTGGCAAAATCTTCCCTTCGTTCCATGCTGAAACTTTTATTCCACTCTCTTGCAGGGATCTCTTGTCTACGTTGCGAATCCGTTCTTCCTCAGAGGAAGAGGCGGCCAACCGAGGTGAAAGCAAAATGCGCGATTCAGGAAACTCTCGCGCGCGTCGCTGATTACATTCGTAATTATTATGACGTGTTAATACGCGCGTAGCAGCCGCACGACGAGCTCAATAGATTCCACCCTGTATCTCATCCTACCTACCTTCCGTGAGTCAAGCTATTATTCCATCTCCCTCCCTCCCCCCTACAAAACATTCTCGGCACACTGACGAGCTTTGTGCTACAAATGCTTCGCACGCGTGGTTTTGCCCTTCCCCACGTCAATCCTCCCTTCGTACTTTCCATTTCGACGTCACGTCCCACCTTAAACGATAACGCTTGCCTCGGAGTATCTCCGTTCGCGCATCCAGCGCCTCGTTAACATCGTTCTCATCGATCTCGGCTGACCCTGACCTCGCCTCGAACATGCCCGATAGCCGGAAATTGGTCCTTTAAGGAAACAGACATCGCGCCAATAATTTCGATAAGATCGCATAGCGGAAGTATCATTACTTAATAAATAAATTCATCCTTAATGTATCTCTATTATTAATATTTATTTATAATTTATTATTAATATTAATATTAACGTTAAAAATGCTTTTTGTAATTCTTAGAAATACCATCTTTATGTAGATATTAAAAAAATATTATAATCTCTTGCCATGCTAAAAGTTAGTTTATTTTGTAATATTGTAGTAAAATATACAATACTCTAATTGGTAGGTTTTAAAAATGTCTACTGTTTCTTGATATTACAAGTCAGCTTTCTCGAAATGTCGCACGATTAAGCAGATACTTCCAGTTTCTCTAAAAGCGAGGGATTCACTTCTACGAGGTTTTAAATGATAGCGCGAGTCTTTTCCTCTGTCATCTACTTTCTGGAGCGTGGAATAGAGAAAGAGTATGTGAGGTCTCTGATATTTCGAAAGGAAGAGAAGACTTGAATGTGTGAAAAGCGAACAGTTGCAAGGAGAAGAAAAGAACGAGGAAAAGAAAGGAGAGGAGAGTAAAGGAGAAGAACATAGTTCTTGTGTGTACCATATGAGAGTGGAGTTTTACGCGTGTTTAATCTGGAAATGGATCGCCTGAGAATACGCTTCTATGAGGCGAGTTGAAGAGGCCGAGAAGGAAACAGACAAGGGAAGAAAGAGGAAGAGAGAAAAAGAGAGGAAGAGAGAAAAAGAGAGGAAAGAAGAGAGAGAGAGAGAGAGAGAGAGAGAGAGAGAAACGAACAGGTGAAATGGACTGTTTCGTCCTTCCCTTCACCTACCCTTCTCCTTGTTTTTCCTTCCCTTCGTGCTCTCCCTTTTGCCAAGTCGCGCGACACGAACTGGCCAGCAAACTGCTAGGAAACGCGACAATAACTTCTTGCGATCGCGGTTCATTACGCAAATTACACATTTGTACAGGACGTTGAAAACAAGATACGTATAATTTAACTATGTAAGTTGCAATTCTCAAGGAAAGGCAAGACTTCCTTCTCCACACGCAATTAGTCTATGTTTTCTAAATTTTTTATATTAAGACCGCAATCAAAACTTAAGTTTTAATTAATTTGAAATTTATTCAAAACAAATCAAGAAAAGTATAGTCCTGCAAACATTCATGCTCGTGTGAAACTCTGTTCGTCAAAGTCCTGTAATTCACATTATCCTTGAATTCTCCGTTGTGATTTTCCTTAAGCACAACTTCGAACTTGGAAAATCAGTATAAAATTAATGACACTTTTGCGAGAAGCTGATGTGCTTCTCACCCAACTTCCATACTCTTGTTATGCAACCAATCTCTATATGTTTACCGAGAAAGTTTAATGTATAATAAGATAACAATACGAGGAATATATACTTGGGTGAACATATTGTCAGTAGGTAATACATAATTCAAGATGCGCAGTCAAGAATGTAGTTTCCAAAACGAGCGACGTTTATTCTTCATAAGGTTCACGAACGAAGAGTGCAATTTCGCCAAAAATGAATGATGAACCACGTTATATTTCAGTGTAACGAAATAACTCTTAGTCCTTCTCACACCTTCCTTGCTTCCCTTTTTAAATCGCTCGTTATCGTGAATGAAAATTCTACGCGCCGTCACCGGCTCAAGTTGCGCTAAAGGATCCGGGAAAAACGCTTTTAGGGCATCGTCTTCGGCATCGAGAAACATGAAACCGCCTTCTTTTAGGGTTGCGGAGAATGGACCATCACACGCATCTCACTTTTCCCTCACGCAACATCCGTCGCCCATTATCTTCGCGAATAGCTTCAAATTCTGTAGTGATTATTGCCGAAAAACTAGTTCGCTGTTAAAACTATATAACACACATATTCATTCCATTTCCCTTTTTAACGTTAAGCTCATAAATTTAAATATATGTGCACGTGCGTGTGTGTGTGTGTGTGTGTGTGTGCAGATGTATGTGACTTGCTTCTGTCTCATCAAACATTTGACAATGAGTACATTCGCATTAATTTTCATTTGTCACTTAATAAGAGTCGAAATGACTTATCTCAACAAAATTTTTTCAAAACGTATGACAAATGGAGAAGCATGCTAATTTAACGGATAAAATGTAGCTGCTCTCAAAATAAAGCCATTATGAGTTACATCGATTCTATCGCGCTCGATGCGCTCATAAGAAATTTATATATCTCATATTAATTATTTATATTTCATGCACATAGAACAAAGGTGTAGTCTACAACGCACGTGGTATTTTACACTCTTGATACGTTGTTATGTAATGTACAAACGGCGTGCAGACTTCGTGCGGTTCTAGTTGAAGGAAATACGAATATCATGCTAACTTTTTAAATTGTTTGATAATATTTAAGATAGTAGATAGATATAAAAGTAAGATAAATATTTTAGAGATAAATAATAGAATAATAAAAGAAAATTATATATTTATTCTGAGATAAATAATAATATCTGACTCACTTACTGAATAATTTTTCTTATATTATAGTATATTAGTATATTATGTTCAGAATTAGAAGACAAAATTTAATAAAAAATAAAATGTCACATACATTATTTTTATATATTTTAGAAAAATGTAAAAGATACAGGTTAGTCGAAATTATCAATTATTATTAGAATGCATAGTTATACATTACAGACATTGTATATTATTATTAGAATACTAATTCTTATTGAACTAACATTTATTAAAATCTTTCTTGCAACACTGTTATTAACTCACTATTGGAGAAAAAAATTCAACTTTGATGAAATAAGTACTTAACCCTCGATTCATCAACTCTCTCAAATTCTAGTTAAAGACATTGATGATCCATCAATCTTCACCAACGAGACAGATAACATCCGTTGAATCTTTACTACCCGTAAATGCAATTTTTCTTACCTCATTGACGTCGGTTAACGTTGATGCTTGTAAATCATAATAAGCCACAAAAATTGATTGTCATCAATTTCAATATCATTAACACGAATTTTAGGGTAACTGAGACAAGTTGAATAAAATATTAATAAATAACAATTACTTAAATCACGTACACACAGTTTTCTCAGTGAAAAATTAGAAACTGGCGGGAAAATAGCTGTGTATCTATTTAAGCATTAAACTTTTCATCTACCTCTATTTTCATAGAAAATTGACATATTAAATCAAAAGCTTTTTTGTATACAGGAAACGTAGTGAACGTCCTGTTTGTGTCACATACAAATTTGATAACTAGCTTCTAGTTTAACGCTGTGCTCAATAAACATGACACATACAGCTGTAGTATAAAACGTTTGCTGCTAACGAAAGATATAGTGCACCCCCTTTTTTACATTGGTAATTTCCAAGCTCGTTAAGGCTACGAACGTGTGCGTCATGTAAATTTGACAACTTTACATGAGCTAAAAATAGACTCGATGTAACACGACAATTATGGCAATTATAAAGAATGACGGCTGTATTAAGCATAAATATATTTAAATTTGTTATAAGCGCATCTGTGTATCGTTCAGTGTAATTTTTTGTTTTGCTTCTTTTCTTTGTATGAAATGGATTCATTCATAGTAGTTATTTCGTTGAACATTGAATTTCCTGTTTCTTTGTGATTTATAACTTTTCCTAACAAGCATTGGGTACGGATTGTTCGACAGACAGCGATGGTTTATTTCGTGACAGGAAAAAGGGATTGGATGGAAGAATGTTTATATTATATACGCACCATTAACAAGATAGCGTTCATTGAAGCCGGAAATAAAAAAGGGCGAAGTATTGAAAGTCGTAAGGGATTTCTCGATTTTATGTTTACGTAAGTGAGAAAGGGAAATCATAAAAAATCTCCCTAAGGGTCCCTTAAAGACGTCGAAATTCAAACCATGCGAACGACCGATCGAATAAAACCTACCCTTATGGCATAATGTACAAATAGAATAGTAATATGAATAAGAATATTATTATTATTATTGTCATTATTATTATAATGCTAATTATGTCATGTGTGTATAAGCATAATTGTATTTCATCTATAATAATATGTATTACAATATTGGCTTATATTTGTTGTATTCGATTAATTCGTTAATAACTGAACTATTAACTAATTTGTTTAAAATATACATCTTGTTGATTACAATTCAGCAGTAAATTCCACAGAAATTCCGAAAATGGGATATAAATAATTAATATATATTTATTCTTATTATATATTGTATTACTTAAAACTTTTAATAAATTTTCATGAGAAAGTTGCATATACTTTTATATATACTTTTTTATATGTCGTCATTAAAAAAATATTTATAATTGCGTTTGTACTTATAAATTTCGCACAGATAACAGAAGATAAGAATCGTTACAATAAATTAGAGAAGGAGATATCTTTTATTTCTGCAGTCTCCTAGCTCTTTTCGTAGATAGCTACATTCACTATCCCGTTCCTTGATTTCTGTCCGTGATATATGGGATTTTTTTATTTCCTGTTCCTTCCGCAACTGTCTGATGTAGGTGCCCCAGTTTCGACTTATATTCATGCCGGCTGTACTCCGTATATCCGGCGCAAAGGGCGAGTGAGTTAAGCCGTTAGTAACAGATGCCGCAACCCGGCTGTATCGGTTTAATTCGTTGGCGCGATAACCAGAACTTTCCCGGCGACTCAACGGGATGCGTCTTCATAAACCGCGGGCCATAAACTTTCCCGAATTACGATTACAAAGTGACTAATTCCCTTTCCGCTTCCGTGCCTTCTAATTACGTTTGTATTTCCCAAGGAGCCTAGAGTCTTCTCGGGAGACCTGAATCAACAGTCTCGGGCGAAATCTTAACAACCCACATAATTTTAACATTGCGAAGTATAATGCTTGCATAATTCTTTTTCGTTCGCATTTTGTTATAAAGAATAGCTAAGTTTATTGCTCAGAATTGATAGAAAGAATTGACTTAATAAATAACGTCTGAAAATGTATTTCTTCGAAACTGCGATCTATTTTATAAAGCTAGCAAATCAAAATTAATAAGTAATAAAGGAAACATAAGCATTCTTAAAACTTTGATGCCTTCTTTGATAATTAGCCTTCTCACTTCTTTCGATCAAATCAAAGGACTCATGTCGACAAGCGTAAAGAATAATATTAAGAAAAACGCGAGTGAAGAATTCTTTCGAACCACACATGTTCAATGACATTGATAGGTTGAGAGAGGAGAGTAGTATAGATAAGATATAAGGTGTAAGTGATGGGATAGATGGTTTGTATTTCAAATTTAAAAGCATTCGACAATGAATGCTCCTCGTATTGTTGACTTTCGAAAGAGAGAGAGAGAGAGAGAGAGAGAGAGAGAGACAGCACAAAAGAAGGAAAGAAAGTGAAGAGTCGGCCGAAGAGAACGACTACTGAAAACGAGGAGAGGGATAGTCCGGAGTTTTGTGAGGGACTGCAGACAATTTCCGCAGGGCTTAGTGGCTTCAGGTTCTCCAAATAAATTATTCCGCGGATGAGCGACGCTGCTTATTTTTCAGCATTTTCCGAGTCACCGCTTGAAACGTACGCAAGGCGTTTAAAAAGCATCGATCGAAAGAAAAATAAAAGAACAGAAAAGAAAGAGAGAAAGAGAGAGGAAGAGAAAAATAAAAATAGGAAAACAAATTTTATTATACCTTTGAGCAAAATCCATTTAGACGTGCAATATTGAAGAAATGCTGATCGACATGATAAAACCATATGTGAATCATTTGTTTTGAAAATGCCGTTAGTCTATCACAGTTTAAAAGAAAATCTTACTGATATATCTGATTATCTGTATTTCGCGCTAATCTATGGTAACTTATTTTCAAAAGGCTTATCGTAATAAGTAAGTCGTACATACATATTTGCAATTCAATAGTGTTTTACATAAAATATGTAAGTTAAAGATAAAGACTGTGAAGCAGGTGGAAAATAGATTGCAAAAGCTTATGTAGATAAATATCTCATAAATGTGCACTAATACTTAACATTCAATATTTAATCGTTTCCAATGCATCTTTAAAATAAGAAGTAAAAAAAGAGAGATCGATTTTCCTCTTTCATGCTTTAATCTATATCGATATAAAAACTGGTATTACTGTGAGTGATTGCAATATCGTTACGAAAAATATTGATTCCTAATACTATCTTTATGAAAAAGCTCGTTTAACTACATTACGACATTGCAATCAAGGTTTGTGAGAATTTCAATTTGCGTAAGTATGGAAAACTGCATTCATAGAAGTATCGGAAAACCGCGTTTCAGCATTATATCGACTTATCGTTTCGGTTAATTCCCGACGAAACATATACACTTTAATACGCACAATCCCGCAAGGATTTTATTTCTCCGATAACTTCAATAAAAATATTCGATTTTATTTTCTTTTCACTTTATAGTTGATGTAATATTCCCTCAAAAAATTGATAACAAGTCAGCGTATTATAAATCTTTGAAATGCTGCATATTTAACACTCAATGAAAGAAACTCAATGTTAAGAAACTATGAATTTTAATCGCATTAGAAGAATGTAAAGAAAATGGTAATTAATGTCAGTAAATATTAAAAATATAACGACAAAGCGTGCATTTATGATGAAATACAATTTTCAGAATTATTTTTACAATTTTTTTATCTCAAAAATAATTTGTTGGCATATATTTTGACAGAATTTTAATTTAATGCTACATTACAAATATTGTAAAAATAATATAAAAATATTACAAATAATGAAAATTATTAAATAATGAAAATTAAAAAGATTATTAAAAATAAGTTTATAATTTAAAAACTATAATTAACGACTGCGTAAAAAAAATTGCAAGAGAACGTCAAAGAGACTACAGAGAGAACGTAAATGTGTTCTGTATTTATAACATTCTTTTTGGTAATAAAACTGGTATATTTTGAAAAGGGTTAAAGCCCGTTCTTCTTTAAAGAAGAAAGGAAGTCAGCGGATGAAGAAAAGGAGACTCGTCCACCACGTGCTCTCATACGATATATTTCTAAAGCGTTGAGACGTCTGAAGGTATCCAGGAATGCGGGCCATGCAGAGAGTTCTAAAGAGCTTCCACAATTTCACGTGCATCCATCCTTAGAGATTCCTTCGCTTTCATGATTTCTTCTTGGACCTCATCACCCGCATCTGTTCTTATCCTTTATATCATATCATGTCAAGTCACCTTTATCACATATAGCTATAATATATCACAGAATGAGGTTAGAAAACAATTAGGATTTATTATATCTTTGCGTAAATTAATCTTTATAAATATTCATATTAATACGAAAGGAATATTAATATTAATATTAATATTAACACAAAAAGAACATTAATATTAATTAAGAAATTTAAATTTATATTGCTTGAAATAAAATCATTTTTCTAAAAAAATTTATACAAAGAATAAACACTTTGATCTAATAAAAGATAAAAAAATTACATCATGAAATAGAAATGCGACATAATTTTTGTAATTTTAACTTAATGCAAATATAGAAATTATTTTTTCTTATAATCTTTCCATACAATATATTCTTCTTGCAATTAAAAATCGTTTTTCTTTTCATAAACAAATTCTTTATTGAGATATAAAAGTTTTTTTTCAAAAACTTTATTGATTATATTCTTTTTGAATATATTCTTTCTCCTCTTTCTTAATTTATATTATAAAAAATCTTTGCAATTGAAAATTATATTTTTGATCGTAAAATTGAAAGATTATTTAAACAAGATTTATTAAAAATACGTTGGAGAATAAAATTAGTATACTCTCTCGCGTTAATTCGTTAAAAACATTTAATTCTTAATCATTAGCGCCTCAAAACCGTGTTACTATAATAATTGCTGTCTCCCTAAGTTCGCACTCTAACCTATAATTCTGCAGAGAATCTGTATTACTAAACTTTTGTGAGAGAATAGAGAACAATTCCGCAACCTCGTATTACGGAGCGCCATCATCATGAACGAAACATGCGCGAGTACAACCGATTTGGCTACTTCCACTACACCTGTCGAGACCAAACGGGACGTAAACGAGGACGCGCACATCCGACCCGCGCATTTTTTAATCAGCATCAAGCCCGATTAAGCGGAATCTGCTAGTTATTCTGATCGGTCAGCATTGTGTCGCGGTGAGTGCTTACGCGGCACGTTGCGAAAATCATTGTTCATGCCAGATGGAGAGAAATGTCTGGCATATCGACCCGCAAAATCGTTCTTGCGTGAACTAACTCACGTTGATTTTCAATAATGATTATATAATCAGAATGAGCCAAGTCGACTCACATTCGTGAAAACTTTGCTTCTTTCGTTAAATTATGCATTTTTTAAAATAAAAGATATAACTGTAAGAGAGATTATTTGCATTTTGCAACAAATATTTTTCTATATTTTGCAAAATTCGCATTAATTTAATCGGAATTTTATGTAATAGATATCTTTTTTAATTCAATTAAATAAAATATATCATTAACATTCGATAATTAATTATTCAGAAAAATATTTATATTTACTTTACTTTTCATACGTGAACTTTCCGAGAAGAAATATTATTTGACATTCAATCGATATTGGATATTTGTTACAATTAATATTTGTTACAATTAATATTTGTTACAATTAATATTTGTTACAATTAATATTTCTACTCTATTCTCTGAAAGTTCACATATGAATAGTAAAGCGAAAAGAAGAACCTAAATAACAACACTTGCTGGTAGAATATCGTATATTTCGCTTTTGTCCAACTGTATTTATATTCGCGTGTTAGCATGAGTTAAGAGCCTCCCATTCGTTAGCGCGAGCAGGAATGAAGGCGACATTAATTAATGCAGCGATACTCGTCAGCAAATCAAAGCAACGCAACGAGCTCTTCCGCGCGTTTGCATTCCTTGTACGTTCTTCGCCTCTACCTTTTTCCTCGGTGAGAGAAAGAGAGAAAGGTGAAAAGGGCGAGAGAGAAATGGGCAGATAGAGTGCTAGAGGGTGAGGACATCTCATCCCTTAAGAGGAAGCCTTAATAGGATGCGCCGGCGGTTGGCCTATACGCGCGATATTCTCTTCCTGCTATCGGGAAGGTGTTAGCTTCCGGATCCGTGCATTCGCAATTTGCATTAGCCGGAGCGAATTACGCGAAATTTATGCGAGTCGAGGATACGACCGGGGTTGCCTTCGCTTAAGCGTATTCGGGGCCACTTAGGTGGCCGCTCCAGCGGTGGAGTCGCTCTACTTATAGCATCGTGGACAGCTAATGTCCGCAACTATTTCTCTCTCGTCGTACAGCCCGCGCTTGCCGTCTTACAATATTATTCCACGAGCATTGTGTCTTATCCACAGAGAAAGACAGACAGAGAGAGAGAGAGAGGGGGGGGGGAGGAAAGGGAGAATAGCACGTTTGCCAAACGACTATGTCGGCCCACGATTAATCGTCGTACCGTCGACATCGCGTTTCGCTCGATGCTATTGCGCGTGTAAGGCGTCTCTTAAGAAAGGATAAGAAACGATAGAGAAATATCATATTCTCCTCGATAAATTATTATAAAAT
>Ga0157364_1000894_pt1 | contig 23271 bp, 9 predicted proteins | sample AttsexASBM2_FD_111476 | JGI IMG/M metagenome (GOLD analysis project Ga0157364, IMG submission 111476) | Fungus gardens microbial communities from leaf cutter ant in Ribeirão Preto, State of São Paulo, Brazil - Atta sexdens ASBM2 | ecosystem: Host-associated > Fungi > Mycelium > Unclassified ...
AAAAAAGAAAAATATATATAACGATAAAAACTGAGAGAGATATATATATACAATATATAATAAAAATAAAAATATATATATATATATATATTTACTATGATATATATATATATATATATATATATATATATATATAGATATATATATATATGATACTTTAAAATTTAGATTGTTGAATTTCACTAAATTTATATCCATAAAAAATAAGTAAAATATCGCTAGATTTTTATGATGGTAAAAACATGTTAATGCTTTGATAAGTACCAAAACTTTTTTAATTTTTTATATAATTCGAAACATAAAGAAATTTGTTGTTCCTAAAAAACCTCTATTGCTAACAGAAGTTAAAATTCATATTGATAAGAGAGTTAACTATCTATATCAACATTATTGCATATAACAAAGAGAATTATAAGAATAACTATGACAAAAATATGCAAATGACAAAAAAACAATACTGTGGAACGTTTTGTGGACGATTGTGGTTTCTCTTCGTCTTCGTCCGAAGACGAAATAATCCGTCGCTTCTGAGATTTTTTCAAAGCGACAGGCTCGTTGTTCTTCTGTGAAGTCGCGACCGGGGCAAAGTAGGATCTAATATCCTACGGAAATAACATGTGTGTGAGATTTTCGATTTGACATTCAGGAAATTGAAATAAAGTAACGTAATTATTAATTAAATATAACCGTTATACTCTCATTACGTACCCTCGGCATTTTCGTGATATCTCGCCGATATTCGGCACGTGTTGTACTGATCATAAATGTTACGCCGGCATCAGCCGGAATAATCGGATTGAATTTTGTTTGATTTTGTTTTCGTATAAATGGCAATAGTCAATGTGAGTTCTGCAATCCCAAGTATTCCAAGTAACCAAAAAGCAATATTCTGGCTGCAATATTCCATTTAAAGGTGCGTTCACATGCAAGCGTTAGGCAGCGGAAGCAGCAACTAATCAGCTGGACGATACGGGCAGTGGTTGTTACGTCTGCAATAACTTCATTTTTCCAATAATTATTTTTGAACAGACTCAGTAACAGGCCTGAGTAATACATGCAGGCACCAAGTTCCTAGAGACGCACCTAACCCTTCTCTCCGACACTCACCGCTGATGGGGCGGTCAATGGAAGGGAGTGATTAGGAATGAGCAAACGTAGAGAATAGGCAGAGTAGTGCGTGTCGTCCAGAGCGGCTACATGCGAAATACTGGCTCCTTTCATTGTCTGACCAATTGCTGTTCTAGATTTTAAAACGCCGCGTGCGAACATAATATCACAGTATATACAGGATGCGTTCGGAGAGACGCTATTCGCGCTATTTAGCGCTACGAATTTCACGAAGCTGCAGATAGCGCTAACAAACAATCATGACGTCACTAATGCGTGTTACGTCATAATTACGCGCTATCAATGCTATTCCTTCCGAGTGTATTGGTAGCGTTAGCGTTTACAAATCGTGAACAACCTTAGCGTAGCGTTTAACATTCGTCAAAGTTAGATTAATGTTTGAGGAGATTCTGTTTTCGAGTGGCACCAAACTTTTCTTTCTTAGAATTTCATAGAGTAAACATACGTACGTAATGTGTGAATTTCAAATTTTATCATAATGAATGCAATCTCAATTTTAATCTCTGCTGATGACTTGTCACTAGGCTGGAGTGAACGTAATTCTTGTTTGTATTATCTTTAACTTTTCAAAGTTTCTGCGAAGTTCAACTTGTGTATTTGATTTCATTATAAATGTGAAAATCAGAGGTATCTTGTTACTAGCAATTTTTAATTCTCATGTACGGAAAAAAGTTACTATCGCGATACAGCGCGGTAGGGTATTCCGCTGCAGATGCAGCTTAAAATCCTTATTAGATTTAGATGTTTCTTCTTTTGAAATCGACAACGGATGTTCTTCCTTTTATCTGATTAATTTACTTAGTGTAATTATTAATTTTTTGATCTAATTTATATTCACTTCGGCCTAGCGGCATGCTATCATAGAGATTGCAATTGAGATTGCATTCTGTTATTCACTATGAGAAAATAAAAAATTTAATTTAAATTTACGAGAAAATAGAAATTACATTACAAATACTTTACAAAACCTAAAAAATAATTTTTAATCATAGGGAAAAGTTTGATTGGTGATTGAAAACAGAATCCCCTACATTAACTTAACCTCGACGAATATATCTTTCTGGTTAAATGCTATCAACGCTACGTTAGGAGCGTTCATGGAACTTGCTAATGCTATCGCGCTATTGGCTTCAAGAACAGCGTTGGTAGTGTTTGCGTCCATAGTGCGAATAGTGTCTCCCCAACATACTCACAGTAGCGCAATTCTCTGTCAGCAGCTTTGATATTAAGCCCATTCTACAATAGACAGTAGCAGTAGTGGATTAAGGAATAGAAATCATAGTCGAATGTGAGAAGGATAATTAATTATTATTAGTCGATTTCTATGCCTACTTTTTAATTCACTACTGCTACCGTAGAATAGGCTTTAGTGTTTCCCAAAATGGAATGCGCACGCACGAAATAAGTAAGTTCCCTAGTAGCGCCATCTGAATTTTTTTCTTAGTTGCTCTTTATTTTTTTCGTTTTCTCTTTCTAGGTCGTTTGTACATTAAAGTTAATCTAAATGTAATAAAACTAAAAGAAATAGAATTAAGAATAGATTTATAATTATAATGCATTGCAAAATAAAAAAAATACAAAAATAAGAAAATATGAAATTATATAAATATTGTATGATACAAATATTATACTGTAAAAATATTTTAATTAACGACTGCAGCATACGATGCTTGTTTTCTTGCTAGATTGCTAGCCGGATTAAAATCTTATTGACACTGACAGCATCGCAGCCAATATGGTAGCAAGATTCTAATCTAGCTAGCAATCCAGCAGGAAAATAAGCATCGTGCCGCTGGCTTTATTTCTCGTTTGTTGCTGATGAACTTTGTAACATTAATTTTGCTGATGTCTAACCATTTGCAAGCTACTAATGACTATTGTATTTTATTTTATGTTATGTTTATTATAGTCTATTGTATCATATTTTATGTATATTACTTTGTTAGCATAGTCTTTCTCATAAAGCTTCGCAATAAACTAAATTAAATTAATTAAATTAAACTAATCATGAATTTCTTTTCTTCTATCTCTTTCTTTGATCCGTATTTCAGCTACTGGAACATTTAAATGACCCTGAAAGAGAGAATGAAAAAGAAAGAAGTGAGATCAGAAGGCGTTACTGAACAACTTACTTATTTCGCGCATGCGCACTTCATTTTGAACAACAAAATCAAGAGAGTTGCACTACTGTATATACTATGGTAATACTAAGGGTGCAGTCAAGTTATGAATGCTTCAAAGCATTTTTTTATTGGTCAATTAGTAAAATCCTTTCTTCCGATTGATTAATCAAATGCTTCGCAGCATTCATAGTGGCAACGATGAGCCAAAGGTTAACTCCAAAATAATTCCAAACTGGCTCAGAATTCCATAAATTCTGCCTCCTCTTGCTCTCCTCCTACCCCAGTACCATCGGATACATCGCTGGTATCCTTAGCATGGATGACTCCCCTTTTCTCTTAATGAAATTAGAACTGGGGGTCGATTGTGTATCTCGAAATGAGGTGAAAATTACAAAAGTGAGCAAATTCGCTAGAATATTCATTTAATTTAATTGATTAATAACTAATGAATTTGCTCACTTTTGCAATTTTCATTTCATTTTAAGATACATAATCGATTCCCTGCACTGGACTCTATTAGAATGTCCTTTAGTCCGGGGTTAGACGACATAGACTATCGTCTCCTCAGGGCTCTTCCTAATGAACTCCTATCATATCTCTTAGCTCTTCTTAACTTATTTTACCGCTCATCTTCTTTTCCAGAGAAATGATTTCATTCCATCGTCCATTTTATACTCAAATCTCACGGTTCGGGTTTCCGTCCTATATCTTTTACTTCCTGCGTCCTTAAAATTCTGGAATATATGATTTTAAACAGTCTATATTGGTTTTCCAAATCTCCTTCTTCTCCTATTCTTCTCTTCTTCTCGAATAATCAATTCGGATTTAGAAAGTTCAGATTATGTCAGGACAATTCTCAGGTATCAAATACACATCATTTTGTTGTCAAATTTGATCATTTACTGACTATTGATGATGTCACTAAATGATGTCTTCCCAGTCAGAAATAGTTCCTCGAAAAGACGTCGTTTCGACGTCATTACGATGAAAAAGTTGTCGATTCGAAACTTATATCGAAATTTCAAGGATTTTACTAATTGATCAAAAAAAAAATACTTTGAAGCATTCATAACTCGACTGCATTCTTAGTATTACCATAGTATATACAGTAGCGCAATTCTCCTGATTTTATGTTGTTCAAAATGAAGTGCGCATGCGTGAAATAAGTAAGTTGCTCAATAACGCCTTCTGATCTAAACTTCTATCTCACTTCTTTCTTTTTTCGTTCTCTCTTTATGTCCCTGAAAGAGTCATTTAAATGTTCCAGTAGCTGAAATATGGATCAAAGAAAGAGACAGAAGAAAAGAAATTCATGATTAGTTTAATTTAATTAGTTTAATTTAGTTTATTGCGAAGCTTTATGAGAAAGACTATGCTAACAATAGACTATGCTAATATACATAAAATATGATACAATAGACTATAATAGACATTTTCGAGTGATAAAAAATTATGTAGAAAGTGCAATGAAAGTTTGATACATTTTTAATATTTTTGGTATAAATTTGTGATACATAATCTTATATTTTGAATATTTTCATTCAAAGGACGACATTTTTTTCGATTTTATTTCGACAATTGCAATATCGCTCTAATCATAAAAGCTTTCTCAAAATTTTTTAGAGTTTATAAATAATTTTATAACTTTTTAGAAAATTGTGGAATTTTTTTATATGAATTGGAACATTTTTTACAACTCGAATGTCGATAAAGTTTTTTCTTCTCGTAATTCTTTGTATCTTATTTTATTGTTCTACTCCTATTAAATAATATTACTTTTATTTGTACTTCATAGTTTATTTAATATAATTTTATTACGTCACTTTTGTATTGAGGAATTTCAGGGAATAATGTCTCTTACCATAAATGCTGATAATATATTAGCTGTCTTTTACCATAAATGAGCACGAAATCAAGAAAAAATATCATCGACTCTATCAAAGGCTAGCTAGTTTAATTCTAGCTCGAATCGATATCGAAATGATCTCGATTTTTAAATTAAAAAATTGAAATGTTGGTCTATCATACAAGTTTCTAATATCATTTGGAAGTATAAAAATACTATTAGTGTCATTGCTACTGCAATAATATTATTACTGATGCGCAATAGGGTCAATGCTGAGTCAGTAGTGTTACTATTGTAGTAAGTAGTATATGATGTAGTATATGACATTACATAGAATTACTTCCAGTAATTGTAATATTTGGTATAAAAAATTTATCAGAATAAAAAATACGCATATATGTGTATTTTTAGTTAAGACAAATATAATAAATAATAATTTACAGCCGAAATTTATTGAAGGATTTTATAACAGTTACATATATCAATTGCATGTGTGTGTGCCCTGGTAGAAATTTCGTCAGTGCCATGAATGCCATAATACTGGCCAGCGCCATAATACTTTGCCATTGCTCTTTGCCACGCCATAATCTCATAAAAAAATCTGACATAGTCCAAAAAAGGACTAATCTTGTGCCTGATATGGAATATCTAATATGGAAATAGCATTCGCAATAAAATAAATTAAATAGTCTAATTAAATAGCCCATGTCATACTCAACCTCACGTCTCACATGAAAATATGACCGCAGCGCTTATTCGCATCGCAGTATTTCGTGGCTATGACGGATTTCCTAACATGAATAATCGTAAACTTTAATGATTAATATCTCAGGTTCGCGGAGCAGAATAACGCTTTTTTCTGCCAGATTCCTTCATTTCATGCAAAATCACATCAAGGAAGCCTAATTTTATTGATTTTTGAGATGACAGAGGTAAAATTAAATTATTATTCTTTTTTCTCGTCTTCTTCATGTTCATTTTTTCACGAAAAATTAATAAAATTAGGCTTACTCGATGTGTTTTTTATAAAAATGAAGGAATCTGGCAGAAAAAGTGTCGCTCTGCTCTACGAACTGAGATATTAATTTTACGACTATTTAGGTGCTTTAGAAAATCTGTCAGCTTAGGTGCTGGTAAGTGCAATAATTGAGGATCACTTCTCGAAGAAGAACGCAAGGGTGCGATAAACTGGCGAAGAAAAAGAGACTAGAACACAAACACAAATAGAACAATCAAATACAATCATACTTAAGCGAGGAGCACAGACTCTTACATAACGCATAAAACATGAAGCATAAGAACTAATCAACTAGAATCCTTTATTTCATGGAAAGGAAGGAAATAAAGGACTTTGATTTATTTATTGGTTTATTTTCTTATGCATAACGCATAACACATAAGACATAAGAAATCCAATCAATCAGAATTCTTTATTTCTGAAAAGGAAGGAAACGAAAGACTCTGATTGGTTCATTTTCTTGTGCATTACATGTTATGCATTATGTAAGAATCTGTGCTCCCCGTTTTACGCTCAAAAATAAAACATTCATATCGCAATATTCAGATCGCAGCGAGACGAAACACGTCCACTACAATCGAATCAAGGTGGAAAGAATATAAGATAAAATATTCATCAGCATCCTGTGGATGCTCAGAAGGAGAGTGAATTTAGGTAACATTTGATTGGTTGTTTCAATATAACCAGCGCTATTACAGGAAAAAGTGTATATTGGGGAACATTTATTTAATTGGTTATTTCCAGATTGCTATCGTCATTATTGCGCAATGTTTTACTTATATTCTTTCTATCATGAATCGAACGATCTTTCGAGATTGAGGACAATATCTTTGTCATTATTTTTGTCATTATATTTTCTAACTAAGTTAATAAATATCAATGTATTATTTCGTTTTCATGTAATTTCTTCAAATATTAATAATATTAAATTGTCAGCAGAGACATAAGCTTTAAATATATTAATTATATATTAATTATATATTAATTAAAATTATATATTAATTAAAATTATGAATGATTGGCATAGAAACGAAACTTATTACAAGTAATATTTTGATTTGCATCAGTATAAATCAATGAGAAATCAAAGCATAAAATTAGAGTTATGTATTTACTAACTGAAAATTAAGGACCAAAATATGATGTCATCCCAAACGCAAAATTTAACTGCAACATCACATAGAGGTACATAGGCATGTAATAATAACAAATATTATATCTCCACGATGCAAATTAAATCTGTTTTGTTTCTCTATCTATAATGTAATTATGAAATATAACTATCAACATTATTTTGTTATTTACTCGTAATAATAAATAAACAATATATAACATTAATATAACACATTACATAACAAATGTTTTATATAAAGATACATAAATGTTATAATAATAGTTGTATTGATGTTATATTTGAATTACACGGGATATTTTTAAGAAGTTTTTATATATCGCACGTCGTTTTTGTAATCGCCGATTAACCTATTTCGATGTTTCGATATTTTCGATAGTTTCGATCATGGTGAAAATTTCGACCACCCTACGTCTTCATCACTCGATCTGTCGATCTACTTCCAATTTGGGCACGAAGGAGAGTAAATTCTTAATTGAGGTAATCCTTTAATTTTTAAGTAAATATTGAAATTAGTATTGCTAAACAGAAAACATTAACCTATTACACACACACACACACACACACACACACACACACACACACACATTTATTTATTATCTATTTTTAATAATCTAAATAATGTATCTGTATCAGAATGAATCTGCCTACAACTTTAAGCCTTTACTTTTGATTATGAAAATCACATAGCATATAAATAAAGCGTTATTAATTGATTTTCATTTATACACAAGTGAAACTACTGAATTTGAAGCTACAAAGATATTTTTTAGGATTAGTATGTGCAAAAAGCAAATTAGGTTAGGTTTGATTAAGGCAACAAATACATAGTATAATAATTAATAATATTACAGTAGTATAACAACGCAGTTATATTGCTGTTGTAGATTTGATATATAACTATATAACGGTCATATCAACATTTTTGTAACATGTTTTGTTACTTCCCCTATTTATCAGATTCATAGAACCTGATTTCTTCCCCCGCAGTATCCAATTCGTAATTCAGAGATTCTTGTCTCTGATTATATTAATCGTCGCATAGGGGCATTCTACAGAGTTCTATCCTTAGCTCGACACTTTTTAATGTATACCTTAAAGAAATGAACAAATTGCTAGACCCGGGCACATCGTTACTTCAATTCGCTGACAATATTGTCATATTTGCTTCAAATTCCAGTGGGATCGCCCAGCACTAGGTTAAACATTCTCTCAATAATATTCAATCTTTGAGGTCTCGAGATTTCTCCTAATAAAACTCAAATGATGATCTTCATAAAAAAGAAGAATCCATCTCAGGTTAATCTTTCTGTAAAACTGGAGGAGCATAATATTCTTCCCTCCCTCTTGATGAGATTCCTAGGCATTGTTCTCGATCCTAAACTTTCAAACAAGAAATGCATGGAATATGTAACGTGCAAAGGGAAATGTCTAATCTCTTTTTTATCTGCGCTTAGGAGTATGTGGTCAGGGGTACACCAATTTTCTTCTTTCCATCTATAGATCTATGATACGAGCTTCCTTTGAATATGTCTCTCTCATTTTTGCCCTCAATAATAAAGCCCTATTAAACTCCAACAAGTTCAAAATCTAATCCTATATCTTGTTTACGGGTATCGCAACTTCACTCTAATTAATATCACATCGAAATAATTAATAGCACATCGAAACCCCTTCTCAAACAGAGATTTGAATATTTAGCCGTCAAATACTTTCTTAAGATCATCTCGATTCAGGACCACCCAGTAGTGGCTGAACTTCTGGATTTTTGCGAGTTATAAAAACACCTCGATCCCTTGATGGAAAAAAATCGTTGAAATTGTTGGATTCGACAATAAAATTATTGAAATAAGAAATGAAAATAACTGAAATATTGTTGAAATTTTTTTAACATGAATAATATTTTTAATAGTATGAATTTTAACAATAATTAATGAAAATTAATAAAAATTAATGAAAAATACCGAAAACTAATGAAAAATATTTAATATTCATACTAATTTATTTGGAGATATTGAATACTGAATTATATTAAAAATACCATGAATCCTAAAGATAATTATTGAAAATGCATGAAAAAAAAATAAAAAATAATGCAAGACATGTAATATTTCTACAATTTATTATTATACACTGAAATATTATGAATGTTGACGAAAATTAATAAAAACATTTGAAAAGTAATAAAATGAGAATGAAATACACAATATTTTTATAGATTTGTCAATAAAAGTTACCGCAAACGGAAATAGAATAATTAAAATGTTGAAATTAGTAGTTGAAAGATGGTAATGAAATTTGCTGACATATGATAAAATTTGCTAAACTATAATAAAATTTGCTGAAATATTGTAACGAAAAGCTTTGAATTCGTATAATAGTTAAAAAATTGTTAAAATATTCTATTGATATAATATATTAATTATGAAAGCAAAGAAATATTAAAGTACTATTTTATTTATTTAATTTCTTTCTATAAAAAGAAATTAAATTACATATAAATGGATAAATACTGATTGTTGAGTTTAAAAATGTGTAACAAATTAATATGCATATGTAAAAAGGTAAAAAAATGTATATGAAAATGTATATAAAAATGATATGAAATATAAATGATTTTTTAAATTTCTTAAAGTGTTAAATCGTTAAATCGTTAATTTTTTTCTAATTTTAAAATTGCGATTTGGACCTTCATTATCATTTACTTACAACTAATACTGAATTTTTATAAAACATACTGAATTTTAATGTATTTTGCTGAATGATTCGCCATTACAGTCCTCGTGTTTAATGATTTTTACTATAATCTTAATGATTCAGATTGAATTGCTAATGAAATTTTAATGAAACAATACTGAAAATAGATCAATTGAGAAAATTTTGATAATTCTTCAAAATAACTACCTCATCTTCGATTTCGATAAAATTAGGATCATTCAATGCGTTTTTTTGCGTAAAATGAAAGAATCTGGCAGAAAAAATCTGGGAACTGCTCTGCGAAGCGAGATATTGAGTGTTAAAATTGACTAAAGTGTTACTACGTATATAACACGATCATTAATCTGTCATGTAGACAGTAAGATGTATGAACTAATGCTTATTAATTCGGCGTAGCCGCCCCGAAACAAAAAACAAATAACATATCCTATCCGTTTGGGACCTAATCGCCTAGAAGTTGCAGCCTAGGCCGTGTCCTTGGAATATTTCTAACCCATGAAGATAGTGGGGTGTGAGAATAGTTTTTAGAGTGATCTTTTTATTGTCTAGATTGTCTGCAATTTCTAGGCAATTAGACCCCAAGCGGGTAGGATATGTTATTTGTTTTTTATTCGAGGCGGCTACCCACCCCGAACCAATAACACGCACTCTATACATTCTACTATCTACATGACAAATTAATGATCGTGTTACATATATTATTTTTTATTTGGGGCGACGTATCAAATGCACGATATAAACAAATAAGCACTACTGTCTGTACACTCCACATGACAGATTTTCTAACTTCAATAGTTGTCAACTTTAACGCTCAATATCTCGTTTCATAGGCCAGTTCTGGACTTTTTTCTGTCAGATTTTTTTCATTTTACATAATAATGCGTCGAATGAGTCTAATTTCATCGAAATTGGAGATGAGGTAGCTATTCTGAAGAATTACCTAAATTTTAATATAAAATTCAGTAAATTTCGGTAATATTTTATCATTTTTCATTACAATTTCAGTAATATTTAATCATTATTTGTCCCAATTCAAGAAAAAATTTCCATCAGAATCCTCATCATAGACTTCTTCTTCTATATTTGAGTGGCTCAGGTTCCAATGCAGTCGGATTAACATGGCAACCAGTCTTATACAATACGCCTCCAATCTTCCACAGAAATTCCCCAAAAAAGAAAACAGGACTGCTATGTTGTGAGATCGCCGAAGTCTGAAACAGATGAAGCAAATGCCATGCAATCCTCTCCCTCCTCCCGGGACCTCCCGAAACGCCTCGGAAAGGAACCGGAAAAGGGGAGAGAAAGAGGGAGAGAGCAACCCCGACACCGCTGGCGCAGCAAAATTCAATGGCCTTAAAAAAGGAGAGGAGCAGTCTGCAGAGTTTAGATGAGGGATGTTTCAAGAACAGGAAAAATGTCCAAAAGGTTTTGAGGGGAGAAGTTCCTAAGATAAGCAGACAAAAGTCTGGATTTGTCCCTAGTGAGCGAACAATTAAAGATGATATGATTGGCATCCTGCCTAGAGTCCCCGCACAGGCACGCTGGTGAATCTATCATGTTCTTTCTATGAAGACTGTAATTAAGATTATAGTGGTTAGATCTCAGTCTGTTGATCCATACTATCTCGCTCCTATTAAGAGGAAGTTTAAAGTACCAAGGTTGCACTAACTCTAATGGGAGGATGGAATAATACGCATCAATATTCCTTTGCTCTCAAGATAGTTGTTTAAATCTAGCCTCCGCTTGAAAGTCCAGATAGGGAGTTAAAATGAATCCTCTTAGGTCCGAGGAACATGAACTTTCTTAACCGCTTTTTCTTTAGTCACCTCATTTCCCAGAATACCCTTGTACGCGAAATTCAGAAGACAGAACATTCGATATCGCTCTCCTCCAATTGTAGTAAAAATTGTTTGATTCTCTATGATATAATTACCATTAACCAGCTTGACCGAGTTGATGGCCTCCAACACGCTTCGAGAGTCAGAAAAAAATTATGATTTTAAGGTAATCCGCATCTAGTGCGAGGATTAAAGTTTGTAAAATAACTCACGCTTCCGCTATGAATACCGAAGTTCGAGGTTAATTTATATTTAAAGCAGTAATAAGCTCTGGTGAATAGAAGGCCGCACCTGCGCAGTCGTCCGAAATTCTAGATCCGTATAAATTATAAAAGCAGAATTGTCAAGATCCCGGAGATTGTGACTAAATTCCTAAGCGATTTCATAATTAGAACTATCTTTGGCATGTCACAAATTCGCGGAATTCTTTACGGAAGATGAAGACCGAAAGTCGCGTTCAAGATCGCTGAAAAGAGTAAAATCTGTGCATGTGCGCTAATTCGTGTTTGTTAGTGACGTAAAATTTAAAAGAAGGGGATTTCTTGAAAATGAGCGTTCTTTGCTTATCAGGGATCGATTTTGTGATTTTCAAACAAGGTGAAAATTACAGAAGTGAGCAAATTTACTAGGTGTTGACTAAAATTATCAGTAAATTATCAGTTCTATTAAATTCGTTCAATTTTGTAATTTTCACTTCGTTTCAAGATACAGAATCGCTTTTCTCTCTCGCTCTTCTCTAATACTCTCTCCGAACGCTTTTTTTATATTGTTAATGACCGGATTCTTTTTTGACATGCACTTTAATAGAAATCTCTCGCTCAAGAAATTAAATCTAAGTTTTAAAGTTTTCTTGCCTCACATAACATTACGTTAATTGGAGTCAATTGTCTGTACTCCAGTGCCACTCTAATGGCCTTGTATTGTAATCTTTTCAATTTAAGGAAGATGGAATTGCCATGCCAAGCAAAAATAGAGGCGTACTCTTCGAATCCTGAATACTGATCTGTAAATAGAGAGCAAGCATTGGAGATGGGAATACCATATGGCTGTGAGCGAGGAAATAATGTTGATGATCACTCGTCCCTTTTGGACAAGATATTTGAAATGAAAATTACCTTTCATTCTGCTATCCAGGGTCATTTCCAGAAATCTGACTTGCTCAATCCTTGGAATGGCCTGGTCCTATCATAAGCGAATGATTAGTGATTGGTTTATTCTTTTTGAATATGAAGATTATCCATTTGAATTTGGAAGGGGAAAGATCCAAGTCGCTAAGGAATACTGCAACATTATCCAGAATTTTTTGCTTGAAGAGCACTTCTAAGAGATTGCTATTTGCAACAAAGATATATCATTTGCGTATTGAAGAAATTCAACTTTCTTCATAGCGCATTCCTTGATCCTGCTTAAGGACAGAGTAGAATAAAAATCGAGCCCTGAGGAATGTCTTTATACGTAAAATGTATGTCATTAATTATTCCATCTTCTATGAAGTGTACTGTCCAGCTATAATCAAATTTCCTGATTGGAGCTGGTGTCCCGGCATTTTTAAGTTCGTTAATTACTGCTAAAGGATGTATATTGTCGAACGCTCTGGTGATGTCCAGGAAAGCAGCGACTAGAAATTCCCCGCTGGAAGCAACTCCAAGAATACAATTAATGAATATAACTAAACTATCGTTGCTTGCTCGACTAAGGCAAGCAACGATAGCAAAGAATCCCATCTGTTCAAGAAGAAGAAGTGATTGCGATTACTCTACCAGCCAGAGTAATCTCCAGTACACTATTTTCTCAAGTAATTTTAAGATGCATGAGATGGGCCTAACTTCCCGAGTCTCCTGCTTTGGGAATAAAGATAACCAAGGATATCTTCCACTCATCCGGAATAAATTCCTTAGCTAGAAAGCTGTTGAAAAGATTGACTAAGAGCTCTTTGTATTTATATGGCAAATATGCCAGCATATTATTATTGATTCTATCTAGGCCGGGAGCCGATTTCTTTTTTGCAGCGGAAATTGCAAGATCTAAATGCTTGACAGTGATTGATGAATCGAAAATAACACCTGAGTTGCCATCTTCCCTCTTTATTTTCTCTAAACTTATTGAGTTATCTTGAAAGCAGGAAGGCGGGCTTAGCCTCTGAATGGCTTCCTGAACGGACTGTCTCTCTTTAGAGGAATCAGCTGTATAATTTGAAAGCACCAGCAAAAGCACCGGCATTTAAAGGCTCTGACCAAATTTCTGAGATCGGAGTTTTGGAGTCAAAGGATCCAACAAATTTTCTCCATTCTTTCTTCTTTTTCCTGTAAAGAACCTTGGAACATTTCGTTCTCGCCTTTTTAAAATTATAAAAGTTTTCGATTGTAGGAATTTTTTGCTAGATTCGGCCGTCTCTCTGCGTTTGATGATTGCTTCCTGACATTTATCCATCCACCATGGAGAGGTGATTCTTTCGTTTGATATAGGAACAGTGCCCGCATTATGTTCTTAAAAGAAGAGGAGCACATATCCACTAGATGATTCGCTAGTCAAATGTATACTTCTTTTTCATCAGATGGCAAATCTGACAAACAAATCGTATGAACCGGCCAGGGTGTCCTGGAAATCAGCTCTTTAGTATTAAGATTAATTTTATAGGCGTACAACGTTGACGCAAGACCAAATTGATGCCAATTTTGAACATAATGGGATAGTGGTCGCCGCAAGTGTCTTCTGCACCTCACAGGGGAGCCATATTAACGGTGGCTATAGTCAAATCTACAATTGACAAGTCAGAGTTAGGTGGGAGAAGCAATCTGTGAAAATGCTGATCATTAAGAATGCAAGCATAGTGATTTTCTATGCTCTTGATGCTAGAACTAGTTTGTCGGCGCGATGTGTTTGAGCAGCCCCATTGCGAGTGATGGGCATTGTAATCCCCAACAAAAATACAGTTATCTTTTGAGTCTCCAAATCTCATGATCTTCACAGAATTGAGCAGGAGTATTGCAATTCGGATAACGATAAATGTTGATAATTGTGAATTTCTCGTTGTCTGAAGATACCACCAGCATTTCGACCGAATCATCCTTCCAATTTGGTAGGTTAACAGTGAAAACGATATTGTGCAGATTCCTCTCATACCTGGATTAGTTACGTCTGTTCTCACGACATAGAATTCTCCGCATAGAGAAAATATAGAGAAGAGAGGAGCGATTCTTGGATGCAAATAATGTCAATTCTTGCAGATTGACTGCAGTTTATTTCTATAGTTTACTTCTATAGTTTACTTCTCCCCGCAACAATTCCATTGAAGGATGCTGAATGAACGAGGAATTCTATTGTTATTACTGAATTTAGTGTTAGTTTCTAAAGTTCCAGTGGTCCAAGTTAAAAGAGTTGTTAGGTCCAGTGCCGGCGAATAAGTTAATGAGGAAATCAAGATTGAGATTAGAATTTCTGATAAAATTAGCAAACCTTGATAATATTGCGATTATTGGATCAATGAGTGCTGATAGCTGCTGATTGTTGAACAGATCCTTGAAGCTGGATAAAAGTATTTATTATCTGCTTAAAAGTGCTCATTAGAAGGACAAAATTTTGTCCTTCGAAAGGCGACTATTGAATTCAAAGAGAATTTCGTTATGTTGTTGCGTAATGAAGGTGTTATTTTTTTGAAGTTTGTGTGACGTCTCCAAACAAACATTACCGGAAGAGATGCCATATTAACAGTTCTCGGTTTACGGAGGGAACGCCTCGACGAAACGCATTTGCTGCTTCCGTATAATTCGGCATAGTATGTTATCCTAATATCCCCAGGAATTCAGAATTCAGGTTAGAAAATCTATTGAAAATAATTATCTTTGTAGGACGGCTGCTGAAAATTATTAGAGATGTAAGGAAAATTACAAGGATTCATAGAGAGGAATTGAATTGCCGTTTGCCGGTAACTCAATTCCTCCATCTCTATGAATCCTCGTAATTTTCCTTAATGATTCTTTTCGCCTCGACATGAAGTATGTTCTCATATACAGCAAGGTTGTGACATCCTTGTGCTTCGAATGATTGGGCAGTCAAATGAAGTTGTCAGGTGTTCACCGCAATTGATGCATTTTGCAGGTAATAATCTGTGCTCACACTCAACAGACTTGTCATTTTCCTGATTATAGTAAAGGCATCTCGATTTTAAACTTTTGCAGTCCTTTCCTATATATTTCACTCTGTAGCACACGAAACATATCCTGACCTTAGGCACATACAGTTCAACGATGTATTTAGTTGAATAAAATGATGTCTCTAGGCAATGATGTCTTGCGAACTTAATACAAAGAATTCTTGAAGGGATATAAGTCATTTCGTGACTTATAGTCGTGTGTCAGTTCAGTCTCTGAACCTCTAAAATTTTAATTGGTGATCGAACCTTGATGCATTCTAAGGAAAGTGATCAGTCTATATCCTTAACAGTACTGAGAACGATATGATGAAATGAAGGTTTTGTATTTTTTAAAAGCGGAGTTGGTAACTAAGCGATTAGCGGCTTCCCCCGACTTCTACCCCTTGTCACTATCTAGTCGTTTGGATAAAATATCCGCGTTAGCAATTTCGGATACTATTTTGGATAAAACAGAGAAATGTGACGGAAGATTTATCCGAATAAATCACGTAAGGCGATTTATCCGTGCAGGAATAAAGATAATTGAACTTGCATGGTACAATCTGTTTGGGCTGAGGCATGACGGATCCATCAACGTTATTAAAAATGGGAGGACACATAACAGCGTCTTCACAGCCTTCACTTTAGCTTTATGCGAGTTTTTTTGCCTTTTTTCCTCCAAGAAACTTGAATAAATTTTTGATTCCCGTTTCCATGGGAAGGGATGTGCTGCTATCTTTACTTAGGCCACGTAGTTAGCCGCGCGTTCAGACGAAGTTTCCGCCATTAAATTGAAAAGTGCAGCGCCGATAAAGTGGGAATCTAAATTTGTCAGTAAAACATGTCCATTCACAAAATTGAATGACACCGAGGAACTGAGGGAGGAGGAGAGGACAAAGGAAAGACCTTGACCGAATGCACTCCTCCTCACGCCCTCCCGATCCGGGGACTCGGTTCCGATCATATGCATGAAGACCGCGCGAAAAAAGGAGAACCCAAATGGATCCGCGCATATATAAAAGGATTATATAAAAGGAAAAATCCCTCTTAGGCCGACCACGAGAGCCAGCAATAACAATTCCGAGTCGAATACCTATGTGACATTCGATGAGAACGAAACTCAATACCAAAACGCACCCGATTCCGGTGAGTACTTACACGCGAATCACAGACTTCTATATACTGCTAGATTGCTAACTCCTTAGGACAACTTATGTGAAATGGACTCCGAAATTGTAGTTCTGCACATGTGTCACGAATATATCCAAAAGAATGCAGTATGGCTATATTTTGCATCAACTGTTCACATGCTAATATAATCTTATGAAAGTAGTGTGATCTCATAGCGAAAAATATTTCTTTTGGAAAAGAAAGTGGTAATCTCATAGCGAAAAATTTTGTTTCTCTTAGAAGAGAAAAAGTTCAAGTAAAACGGTAAAGATATTGGAAAGACAATTGAATATCAATAAACGTGTATAAAAGATACGATCTTATTTAATTTCTTATAAAAAATTAAAATAATTTATTATAGCTGGATTATGAAAATAAGTATCTGGTGGTTTTAATACTATTAAATAGATTCTGTTAAAAGATAATAGTATGCTGATGTGTGCGCATATACAGATATACGTCACGCGATTATGCGGAGCGGTTCTCGACGTATGCGTATAATGTTACATCAAAATTGGGGGTCACTTTTTCAAATAAGTTAGCAGCCTAGTAATATATAGAAATCTGTGATCCTCATACCTTCATAATTATTTTCCGGCTTCTATTTTTTTGCGCATGTGGTCTCATAAAAGCCAGATATTTATTACGCCCGCTCTTTCGGCGTTTCAGAACTCACTTTACTGTCACCAACATCACTTATGCCAAACTGTCCTGCCAGATTTTTAAAAATCTAAAAGTCATCCCGCAACAAAATATTCAATCCATCTTTGAAAATGTTTTCTGGAAAGAATTGTGCCAATCTACCGTTTTCTACTCAGACGAATCCAAAATATGGATGATGACACATATAGACATACAAGAAATATCTTCCGTTCCGTAAGATGTTTCTTTACTATATCGGAGCCATTAGAATCATGGCGGGAACGATACAGAATTAATGGAATGTCATGTCGATTGCTATGTCGATCCGGCTATTGATAGTTGAGAATTTGACAGCTTCGAAGAAGAAAATTAATAATAATTTTTATTTTTCAATACGATATATTCTTGTTTTATATACGTATTTCAACTAATGCCAGCAGTTCTTCAAATAATTCTAATTTCTGAAGTAATTGAAGAATTTTTTACGAACGATTGTTTCAACGACTTGTCATGATCGCTGGCATAACATCTGATTGTATCAGATTTTAACAGTCATGAATATAAAAATAACTAAAAACGAAATGTAAATCTTTAAAATCGAGTCCCAGGCATTCCTGCTACGAATTAGAGGTGATAATGGGGATGAATGTCACTTCTCTCATACATAGGATTCTACTCTTTAGGCTTCGTCTTTATGGCAATTCATTTTGCCTCGCATCACCAACGGCCAAAGTCTCCAGAATATCTTAGAACTCCAACTATTGCTCGTAAAGAATTCCATGATGTGATCTGGCCGTATTGCCTCTGCTTATTCCATTGGAGGCAGAAGCCATTAATTAAGAAAAAGAAGAAAAAGGTTTCTCTCTGCTTCCACCACAGAACTTATAGTGATAGTGAACCGGAATAACCTATCCAAGCAGTGGAGAAGATGTGAGCAACATTTGAGACAGAAGATGTATATTTTTATCCTGCTCAAGAACTTTTCTTCTTTCTGCGCATGCCAAAAGAGGATAGAAAGATATTTCTGTCCTTTAGATCTTGCTCATAATTCAATGTTAGAGTCGATTTATACGGAATAATAAGAAAAAGATTAAACTCGAGGTCTAAAAGGTGGGCTCGAAACACGGTGTAGGAAAATTCATGGAAAATCCGGCAAATGTGATTTTAGGCCGGTATTCATAGGGTGCGTTTGAGAATATGCTATTCGCGCTATTAGTGCTACAAACTGTTCGCGGAGCTGCAGATAGCGCTAACATCATAACGTCATTAATATAGGTATCTATAGTCGAATCTTATATTCAAGACCGTTTGAAGTACAGTCTTAAGAAATCACAAACCAATCAGAGGGCCATATTAGTGTCTTAAGACATTACTTAAGACAGTCTTGAAATAAGAATGGACTATGAATACATGTGTGAATAAGTGTGAATAAAATGGTCACAGATCACATGTATGTATCTACTACACATACTATTACATACATACATGGATTATATGACAGTCAATATTTCTAACTTTTCTTACAAGACGCGATGACACTAAAAGTATCTGGATTTTCTATGAGTTTCTTACACTGTATTTCGATCCTTCCATCTAGGAAGGATTCCTTCCACTAGGAAAGGATTATTACCCGTCTTCTTTTCTTGAGGAATGAGGATTCCTGGTTCCTCACTTCATATTTCATAAACTTTCCTTGATCAAATAAGAAGTCTTATTAGCTTCCTTGTCTTAAGGGAGTTTTCCTTGATGAGGAGATGTAGCTTTTATAACCAAACAAATCTCCAAATTTAATTCGTCACATCGGTCTTTTTACTTTCGATAATTTTTAATTTAAATCTGACGATAATTATTTTTGATAGTTTTTTCGGAAATAAACTCTTCTAAAAACATTTTTTCTTTCTTCGTATAATAAGCATTATAGCGAATTCGATTGGAAGCACTGATGCATATTAAAGCCGTTGTACACTAATTTAATTTGAATATAAAAATAAATATTTTACAAATATTTTGAATTATAAAATACATATTTTATCTAATAGTACAATAAAATGTATTGAATATTTCACAATTTAATCGATTTTTAATTTTATGTTTATTTAACATATATTTATGTTAAATTTGTGCATATACAGTGGTTTTAATGCGCAATGAGTGCGTCAAATTCGCTATTAATTTTATTTTTGTCCATTATGTTGCAAAATGCTAATCACTATCTTATAATATTTAATCAACAATATATATATAACCTCTATAACCTTTATTTTTCGTAATTCACGATATTAGGTATGCATATATTATGATGTGCTACCCCCAATAGGTTACTAAAATCCCTAAAATATTCCTTCCTTCGGGAAGGCGAACTTGAGATCTGTTTATGAAACAAGGAAATCTTGGAATCAAGGAATCCTTCATGGAGACTTCCTTTATCCTTAAAATAAGGAAGGATTATGAATACGGGTATATGAATATGAATATATGAATACAGGTATTTTTTATTGCTAAGATGGAAAGTGAAAAGTGAAAAATTTTAACCATTGAAGTTAATGGAGAAATTTTTCACTTTTCATCCTAAGAAAAAAGTTTCATGATTGATACTGTAGAAAGGAAACATATGATAATTCTCCACTGTGGGCACAATATGGCTTTTTTAATTAAGTAAGGGTATCACCAACCAGAAATCGTGATGCTGATGTCGCTTCTCTCATATATATAGGACTCGATGTCCATATTTCCCTTCCATCACTTATAAGTTCTATGGCTTACATCATGTTGATTATTTAAGGCTTAAACACAATAGGCACAGGCAACAAGGAATATCGAGTCGTCCAATTAAGAGCTCTAAGTTCGATATTGTATCTCAGAGCTCTGATTGGATGGCTCGTTATTCCCTGTTGCCTATGCCTATTGTGTTTAAGCCTTTACAATTCTTTTGGAACGAGAATGGAATGAAATGAATTTAAATGGAGGTGCTCATTGTCGAATATCGTGAATTTTGACCGAGAGGGATAACGCAAAAAAGAACAAGGTAAATGTTAAGAAGACTCTGGTTCACTCAAATTTTGATAAAAATATAATCAATCTCAATCGATACGTTTTCTTATGAAAATAAAGAATCTACAAGAAAAAAATATCGTTCTGCCCCGCGAAGCGAGATATTTTAAGTTAAAGTTGACGATTCTGCAGGTTAGGAAATCTGGAATTCGGAATGTGAGATTTCCAAGTGGATTTTTACTGCCTCTAAAAAAACTTTTCACATCCCACTGTCTTCATGGGTTAGGATGTATCTTCCAAAAAGCGACACAAATGACAATGGATTATTACATCCTTGTTGTTGCCATTGTTAAACATGGATGACATGATCACTGTGCATGATCGCATCGCATCGCTTGTTGGGAGACACACAAATATTCAAAGCGGACACTCAACTGTAACTTCTAGATGGTTAGGTTCCAAGCGAGTAGAATGTTTTTTTTTGTTCAGGGCGGCGGCGTACGTAACCAAGTGTTACTGTCTACACATCTTACTCCACATGGATTAGAACTCCGATAATTTATTTTAAAGCAGTGACCGTGACAGATTTCCTAACCTGCATAGTCGTCAACTTTAACTTAAAGTATCTCGGTTCGCGGGACAGAGCGACTCTTTTTTCTTGTAGATTCTTCATTTTCATAAGAAAAAACGCATCGATTGAGTATATTTTTATCAAAATTTGAGTGGACCGGGGTCTTCTTAATATTTACCAAGAAAAATTAATTAAGAAATAATTCGATTATTTGCAGTTGTATTAAATCAAGACCAAGCATGGTGAAAGAACAGTTCAGGGAGACAAATGTTGCCAGCGAAGTGTATGTATAAGATTTATTTGTTCTTACGAATTTAAAATATTATTCTTTAGTTTTCTCAGGGAAATAATATTGCTAATAATTTCTATGCAATATTATTTACATATAAGCATAATATAAATTGTAATACAAGTAAAATGTGTGTTTCCCCAGATGTTGATATGCAAATGTGCTGTATCTTCTAAAGCATAAAAAAGCAATATTTGCTTCTTTCCAGAAAGCCTGTATAACAATATACATTGGGTATTTTCCATTTGATGACACAAATCAACACAAGTGTCATTCTATCTTTGTCACTCTAAATGTCACTCCAGAAGGATAGAACGACGCTTGTGTCGACTTGTGTCATCAAATGGAAAGTACTCTTTGTGTTCTTTGCTTTTTGTTTCTTACTTTTCATCTCATTCTTTCATCTCATATTTCTCTGCCAACTTTTATGACAGAAAATAAAAAAAAAGCTAGATAATTGACAAAATGGCAAGAAGTAAAAAGTAGTAGAATGTAAGAAACAGGAAATAAAAAATACATTGTAGATTAGACTTAAATTCTGGAAATTGTTGTTTCGATAACTGAAACAAAATTAAAACATTTTTCAAACTGAGCTTATTCTGTGGAGACAAAATTGTTGTTAGAAACAAGTAATTAGTAGAAACAATTTTGTCTCTACTAATTACTTGTTTCTAACAACAATAGGCAACAAAAGGTTCCTTTCATGGATATGTACTTTTAATTCTATAATGTGCTTTTGCTTTTTATTTCTTTTGCTCCTTTTTTTCTCTTTGCAATTATTTTATTGACAATCATTTTTCTTGCCTTTTCTGAAATTAAACTTTTATCTTGGATGACAGAAATCAAAGGAAACAAAAAAACCCATTCTATATTGTTTTATTTCTTATTTTTTACTTTTTGCTTTTTCCTCCTTTGCAATTGTTTCGATAATTGTATTTCTTGCGTTCTTTGTTTTCTATTTCTTCCAAAGTTCGTTAACTTTTATCTCGGGCGACATAAAAAAACCTGATAAGAAGCAAAAAGACAAGAAATAGAAAACAAAAAGCACATTGTAGAATAACCAAAAGCAAAACAAAAAGCAAGAAACAGAAAATAAAAAACTAGAATAGAAATTAGACTTAAATTATATTTTCTTAACACTACAATTATATTTTCTTAACACTACAATTTGTAAATAATTGGGATGTATTTATCAAATGAAGTTTAAATTAAATGTAAACATTCTGTTTCTGGATTTGAATCTTCTTCAATAGGAAAATTAAGTTTCAATAAGCAAAATGCATAGGCATTTTATTTAATTTTTTTATCTAGCTCCCATATATCCTTTGGCGTAAACAGCATGCTTGACATAAATATGCAGGCCAGTGTGGAGATGATCTCCAAAAACCTGTACAATGAAGATACAAAGCATACCCCTGCTTTGCAAGGAGCACTGGACAGGCGCATGGTATTTGGAGACCATTAATAAATTTAATCCACTTTTATTATTAGATTAATACATATTAAAATCTTATTCATATACAGGGTGTATAAAAAGTATCAGACTTCCTGAATATCTCAAAAAAAAGGGACACATGTCTCTCTCTTGCACAATTTTGAAGAAAAGTGTGGAATCTTTTCTTGTGGCCAGACTCTGATTATAGGATTTCTAATTTTAATCAACATCAGTTGGA
>Ga0157364_1000895_pt1 | contig 23264 bp, 7 predicted proteins | sample AttsexASBM2_FD_111476 | JGI IMG/M metagenome (GOLD analysis project Ga0157364, IMG submission 111476) | Fungus gardens microbial communities from leaf cutter ant in Ribeirão Preto, State of São Paulo, Brazil - Atta sexdens ASBM2 | ecosystem: Host-associated > Fungi > Mycelium > Unclassified ...
TTTCGTTCCTTCATCCGCCTGTGTGCGCTGCAGTTGCGCGTCGAGAAATTCATGGAATGTCCCTGGTGGTTTCGCAGGCCTTTCGTTTCCACTTCTGCACAAGCTATAGATACGATCAGAAAATTATATGTATATACATACATATAACACTTACAGATGTGTCTTTGTTATCTCGTTATTTAAATGGCTATTATGAGACCGCATAATTCTCAAAGCGTCGCTTTGCGAAAGAAATATTCGAGATTTTCGCGGGAGATTGGCTAGAAACACGTTTACCATTTTAATTTCCTGAATAGCATCTAATGCGGTATATTATTGGAAGTAAATTAATATAAATGAGAAAAAGACTTATTCACAAGGGATCTAATTATAATAATGTAATACGACAATAAAATATCTTAGAATAGATTAATATATATTACAATAGTATATATACATAATTACATATATTTTTAATACACGCAGCTTTGACCGCAAACCGAGTATTTCTGTGTTAGAAAAATATTCGTAAAATTCAAGCATGTCTCTATTTTATTTCGTCTTTCTCTATATATAATTTTTCTCTGAGATTGCGTTGCAATTTCATATACTAGGAAAAAAATTTAGTGCTTTCAGCAAAATTGTTTAGTTAAAGCATTTTTAACAAGAACCAAATATTTTATATAACAAAAAATTTAGTTGCTTCTATGAAATGTATTTTTCTTTATAAATAATAAACATTTATTTATACTAACTAAACAATTTTGCATAAAATTATCATTTTGATAGATACATTTTAAACAAAAATTTTTATTGTTACAACACAAAATTTTGATTCATAAAAAAAGATATTTTTCCTAATGTAGTGTTTAATAAATCTTGATTTTCTTTCAATATTTTTTTAAATTTAAATATTTATTAAATTTTTAAGAATAATTTGCATGAGTAGAGAATGTAAGCATAATCCATGTTCCCAAATCCAATGTCTTCTAATTGGAGAACAGAAATCTCAATTAGAAGGGTGAAGATTAATATTACCAATTAAAGACTGTAAAGTACTCAATGAGAACGCTCACTAAATTATTATTGAGCATTACAGATATTTTAGATCTTATTATCAGAGAAGAATCATTATCAACGAGATTCATTTAATGCTAAATTGAAAAAAAATAAATAAAACGTTACATCTACACATTGAATTTTATAACTTGGATGTTTTCTAATCGGAGGGTGGAAATCTCAATTGTAGGTGAAAATTTACATTAGCAAAGACTATAAAGTATTCAAGGTTGCGTGCGTGGATGTAATATTTCATTTATTTCTTTAATCCAGTATTAAATGAGTCTCGGTTCCTCTTTCATAATAAAATTTAAATATATCTGTGGTGTATTCTCAATGACAATTCAGTCACATTCAGTCAATTCAGTCATGCGATAGTTACAGATCAGGATTTAAGACCAGTTGGATTTATTTCATGATGCCACATCTATACTTTTCAGCGTCAATCTTTTCGATCTCGTCGATCCGTTTTGTGCACAGAACGACGGCCGCGATAAGAAGACACCGAGATTCGTTCGCACCGAGACTGGTCGGAAAGCGATGGAATCGACACTTTCGAGGGAGGGAATTATCGTGAATTTCGATCCAAACGTGTACTGTTCCCTCTTCCTCGCGCTTACTCTTCGAGATAAATGTTGGCATCGATACATCGCGCCTCGGGTTACGACTCACCTCTTCTCCACCTCGATGTGTTCCAAGACAAATGTTCCTATCGATACGGCGATGCATCCTATCTCGCTGTATGGTTCGCTTGTTCTCTTCACCACTCGGTTTCAGTGAGAATTTTTCTGTTGCTGCCTCGCTTGCGACGGCTTCACACACTTGTATGTTTCTCGTTTTCTTTTGCTTCAATAAAAAAGAAGTTGTACATTGAAGTGCAACATGTCGCGAATAAAACAGATTGATAGAGAAGATGTAGATACTATGGGAATTTCGTAAAGAATATGTTAAATCTTAGATTTTTTTTCTTTGACTCTCTCGAGAATTTTTCCAGCTAGAAAATTTATTTCCAGCTGTGGCTTTAACTTAATCTTGAAAATTATATTTACGAAGATGTTTGAAGAAATGAAATTATATTATAAACATCATCATAAATAAATATCATTTTCACTAATTATGTATTTACTTTTTTTTTGCATTTTTTATGTTAGTATAATGAGAGTATACAATAAATTAAATTAAATTAAATTGTGAAAAGAGTTTGATTAAATTTTTAACAAGAACGAATGTCTCCATATTTTCTATTTATCACAGAATATACGCAATTATACTTCACAAAATACTTACACATATAATGCAGATATATTTAAACTGTTTAAAATATTAAATTGTAGATAGTTTAAAAGCACGTTTTTTTTACGAACTTATTTAATGGATATTTCTAATAATAAGTATTTATTTATATAATAAGTATGATACATATGAAAACAAGAAATCAGTCAGTTTCTTTTCCACCAACAAATTGAGTTTATCGACAATTTTTTTCACCCTTTCTCTTATCGTCGCAAATCTGTGCCGTGTTTCTTTGAATATATGTATACCGTCGAAACAACGACGAGTGCTTTTTGCAGTGCTGTTCACACGCAACGTAAACGTGCCCTCGGGACTTTACCTTATACTCGCTCGCTCACACGTGCGCATGAGACATAGTACGCGGACGGAATAGGTATAAGGAACTTGCAGCCAGGATTTCTATCTTTGTGTAATCCAATTTACGATACCTTGTGAAGCAGTTACTATCAGTTCGCTACAAAGTCTCATTCCTGTATAGTCTCCATAAGTTAGAGAACTGAGGAACCAATTACATATGATACAATCAGGAACTTATGACTAGAATTCTGCCGATATGACTCAATTGAAATGACTTCCTTAATTTTAATTATGCAATTGTTTCTTTGTCGTCTATTCTTAATCCTAATTTAAAAAGAAAATAATCATATAAAGAGATAAAAGCGTGACGTTAACCAAATATTATAAAGTCCATTTTAAGATTAAACTGGGAGTAGTTACCTCATTTTTTTAATTTAAATTTTCTTAAAAAAACTTTGTGCAAAAATCGAGAATATTCTGTTAGGAAAATTTTAAATTGCTTAAGGATATTCAAGTTATGATGTATGTATATTCTATACAAAATTCAAATTTACCTATCACTTTTATTCTCTGTACACGCTGAAAAAAATATAGAAACACGTTCGACGATTTATGGTATCGCGGTTGCCGATCTTTGACGTCACGCCGATGGCGAAAAGCCGTGTTTATGGAAAGCAGGCACTTCGCGATGAAGGCCGCGTGCACGACGATGCTTTTGTTGATCTGTATATACATAGGTTGAAACTTACGTGAATACTAAACACATTTCGTATGAACCCGCCGACCCCTGTCGAGGAAAACAGATAAAGTTCTTGTTTACCTACATTCTTATAGCTTGATTATTTTAACTATCCCTTCTTATGTTAATATAGAAGAGTTGCAATTCCTTCTCAAAATAATGATACTTTTTCCCAGCTATGTCAATGACCTTACGTAGCAAAGTATATTTGCACAAACTATCGTAGATAGAAGAAATTCCTTAAGAAATTCCTCAAGAATTCCTAAGAAATTATTCAAGTTTGTTTAGACGACAAATCATTGAAATACTTCTTCACGCAAAATAAAATGTTTCGGCTAATATTTTCTCTTTTTACATACAAAAATCATTCTTGTACAGCACGTTTTAGTAACTCTTCATTATATAACAGAATATAAAAAACCATCATAGAAATTTGATAAAAAAAATAATTAAAATTTGTTCTTTGAGGATCGGAGCTTGCTTAACAAGAAAAAAATCTTATTTTTTAAGGATTGTCGGAATCGCTAAATTCAATTTTGATCTCAAAACTGATAAATAAAGCGAAACCGGAAACTTTTTTGTTACTTTTCAATTAAAAATTTTCTAAAACCGAATTTATAATGATCAGTTTTTTTTTTAAATAATCTGTTCGCAATATTGGATCTTTTTTTTACTTTAGATTCAAGTAAAGCAAATTTCAAAATCTACTGAAAATCGAACAAGCAATTTACAAAATAAAAGAGAATGCCTAAAAAAATTAAAAAATTAAAATGCCTTCAAAAAATTAAGACAAAATAAACTTTTCATTTTTGGTCTTTCAAAAACTTACATGATATTATTATGTATTTGATTTTGTAAAAACTCACGATACTTCGCGTGCAATGTATTCCTGAATTTCCAGTTTAAAAGTCAAGGATTTCTATGGGCAGAAAGGCGCGACGAGTGTCTTTTGTTACTTATGGGAACAGAAGAAGGGCTTCGTCAGAAGTGCGTCCATAGCGATTACTGTGAACAATTCCTACTACCGCGACATCATTGTTCTCGAATGCCCCCGTGTTTTTCGTGCCGCGGCCGCGCCGTGTTGTCGGTTTCCGGGAGCTCTCAATGAAGGCGATCGAGATGAGAAACTGTCCGTTTTCGTGGAAAAGGAAATGCGCGTCGACTGATAATACTTGACTCAAAATTAGGATCTGGTGACTTTCTAACTAGTAATCTTGAGAACCATCAGAACTGTCTCACTATCGTTTCGATAATCGCATCGTAGACTTAATATATTGTATAATATACATAAATTATTTCTTCCGGGTTGCAGAAAATTATCAGAAGCATTTGGTTTATGCAAAGAGGTATGCAAAGAATATAATAAAAAATTAGAAATTTATATATATATATTAATTCTAATTATATTTAGATATTTTTAAAATAATTATAACTTTTAATTATATTTATATTTATATTTCTTTACACATTCATAAATATTATTATTTATTTGAGATGCAATAAACAAAATGTTTTATCTCTAAAGACAAATTTGTCTCAGAAAAGTTAGAATAGAATTGATTGCATTGATTTCAAAATAAAAATTTCAATCTCAAGAAAGTTATATAATTGACATACATTTTAATCGACTCTACATTCTGGATTTACATACCTTCTCGCATACACACTCTGAAAAGATGATATTAGTTACATAAAAAAACTGTATCTACTTTTATACTTATATCATAAAGGACTGTCAACTACAATAAAGGACTGTCAGCAGAAAGTAGACCGCGGAAGATGCTAGTTAAATCAATTAAGTTGTGTATGCGGTAGAACAATGATTACGTATCTTGGATTATAAAGAAGATGGAGTCTCCATATCTTCTTTGTGCTAATGACTATCTGCATTAGCTAGAATTAATTATCGACCTGGTTGTTATCTCTACATCTTGTTTATCTGTTAATTGCTGGAGTTAGCCAGCATCATTATTTATAGACGGTATCGATTACACGTAGGTTCTCCTAGTATATCTCCAATATAAAAAGCCTAACTTTTAAGTTCGCTGAAAATCACTGAATCTTTCACTTCACTCGTAGGTGTTAATTTTTGTAACGTTTCCGTAACAGATAAACAACATGGTGGTGGAAAATATTATTGCGATTAACGGAAGCTCCCCCGAGCGAGAAATGTAAGGAAAAAAATCATGCGAGTTTCACAGGGAAATATAATTCAAAATTAACGGCTATGGATGACGTGTAACGGACATAAATCTTACGTCGCCGTACGAGAGGCGATTTTTTTTGCACCGTGAGAAGATCTTTCGTTCGAATAAACCTAAGCATAATCATTAGTAGGATGCACTCGCATAAATGTACTCTCGTCTATTATTAAAAGAATGAATTCAAATCTCTCGAACACTTATACTGTTTTATTATAGTTCTTGATGCATAACTTTATGCTTGACAAGCATAATTGTCTTATCAAAAAGTATCCTATCAACATTTTTTAATCGCAATGCAATCGCGGAAAATAAGATTTGCTAAATTCATGATAAATTTAAATTTGTTAAAGTTTTTTCGTCTTCTTCAAATTAAAATGGATGTTCAACTGTAAACATTTCGTGTCTCCATGAGCTAATTGACTGCTGCCATACGTCGGTCTTATCGGCTCGGTGACGGTAAGTGAAGTAATAAGTCTTCCCGGCTTTGAGATGTAATAGGCACTTGGCTATTACCTGGACCACGTCGTCGCATTATCCCGCTGTAAGATACCCAACGCGCCATAAATCTCGGTCCGCGATAATCCCACGGACAAACTTGAGTCAGAAACTAGTCGGTCGAGAGAAGAAAGTGGGGAAAAAGCGTCTCATCTAGGCGAGAAGTGTCGCGCCGGAAGACTACGCTTATCTCACACATTTTCTTCAAAAATAAATGTACACGCTGCCGCTTACAATACTGAATCTTAGTGCCGAAGGTTTAATGCGAAATGGTCGAGAAATTACCGGGGATCCTGGAAACTTCGCTCCGATTGCGCTCTTCGCCGACAAATAGCCTTTAGATGAATCGGGGAAAAACGAGCAAAGAAGCAAGAATGATAAACGTACAAAGCCATTTAGCTCTTACACGTACACTAGCCAAAAAATTAGAAATTTTTTTCAAAACACACAATCCACACAAATGTCTACTTTCGTTATTCGTTGAATGTTAAAAAGAACGAATCTCCTAAAAGGAAAGCAATCACTATTTTGTAATAAAAAAAGAAATTGATGAGTGAAAAAGATAAATTCCCTGTCAATCCTTATTTAAGAGTAAAACCTTTATTAAAAATGATCGTTAGCTTTTATACACATATATAAAATAACCAAAGAACAGTCATCTTGACATATAAAGAAGATGCACAATTAAGACACGGTCATCGCTTCCCGCGGGAACGCAGTACCGCGCTTCTTCTCCTTAATGAAGAGTCGTCGATTTCCCGCGAATTCGTTCCACCGTACCCCAGACAGAACTCGTGAGTCAAAGGCTTCGAGACCTTCGACCCCCTCGGGAGGCCCGTAGTCACGGTACACCGCGGTCCTTGATACATGGTCCTTGAAGGGGATACGCTGTCCCCCCTGGCGATGCAACGCGAGGTCGATGTTTCCCTCCCTCATCGAGCGCGCGCGCGCGCGCGCGCGCGCGTGTGTGTGTGTGTGTGTGTGTGTGTGTGTGTGTGTGTGTGTGTGTGCTCTCGCGATGGAGGCAGATGCGATATGGAAGAATCGTGGGCACGGTGTGTCTTGGACGAGACAACGGACCACCAACCGGGCATCTTGCAACGACCGACGATGAACCGGATGCACCTATTCCCGCGGGAACGTCCGGCCGTCATCGCCGCGACTTGCAGAACTCATCACGGTTCAAAGTTCAACGATCTCCACTTTTCTTTTTCCTGACGTGCATGACACGAAAGATTGGCTTGTAACAATCGACCCAATGGTTTTCAAGTATTCTGCATTTCGTCGTTAATGTCGCAGCATATCTGATAAAAGTGACCAGAAAGTCTTGACCAGAAAGTGTTTTCCTTATCCAAAGAGCATGATACTGCGGAACAAAATTGCAAAAAAGTAGCATGATTCAAAAAAATAAGAGCGATACTTTCCTAATTCTGCACACATAAAGAATATTTTGTTAAATTATTTAAAAATTTAGTTAGCTATAGAAATTTAATTAGGTATAGAACTAAAAATATTATTTTGTTTGAATCAAAATAATTATGTAGAATGCTCGAGCTAATTGTTAGAATGTCAAAATTTTTTGCAGCAATGTTTGAGTCTTTTATTTCCTATAATTATTTTTGGCCTAATAAAATTATTTTGAAATCTATATTTAGCTAAAATTTTAAATATATACTTTAGCAAAATAGTTCTTTCCATGTATGCGTGATAATTTTTGTGATATAAAATAAATGATAATAAAAGTACTTGATCAAGAATTTCTTCCTCTCGTAAAACGCTATGACACTATGACACAAATGACAAAAAAGTAGCACGTTACAAAAAGACAAGAAAAGTAATTTCTGGTTGATTCTGGATACACGATAATTTTCACGGATATAACATAAAGGTTACGCAAATTGAAAGATATTTTCTGATTTTTTATTGTCTAATTAGTCGTTCGTAAATCGCATAAAGAAAAGCACAAACGTAACAAGGCAAATCGTGAGAGAGAATATCTTCGACGTCGATCGCGCGGAGACATCGTAGTTGATTCTCCGTACATACACAAACCTAGTTGGTGGTCCAGTCTGAGATACAGCTCGCTCGCTTGCGAGCCTCATATCGATCCTTGAACCTCTCGTTGGCGCAGACTACGGGGACCAGTATTGGCGACGGCTGGCGAGACAGTGCCCGTATGTGCCGTCTTCTCAAGGACCGTCATGGAGATTGCCGTCGTGTGCAGTACCGACGGTGGAAGCCCATTAAAGCCGAGACATCTCGTCCCGACCGTCGTCGCAAATCATAGGTTTAATGGAACGATAAATTCGTATTCATGCCGCATGCGCACCGATCCTCCCTCGCAAAGTCCATCGCTTTCGCCTTTCGCAAGCCGAGCGTGCGCCATGAACGTCGAGAAAAAAAGGAAGTAAAGAGGGTAACTTTGAAAGAGAGGCTCCGCGACGATAAAGGACCATGACGAGGATGATGCGCGCACCTCGGAATCCGAATAATTGATAGTTGCGCCGCGTTTCTCGCCAACATCTCCGTAGATGCTATCGAATGATGCGGAAGAAGCTAGAAACTAATACAAGCACTTCACGAATAGGAAGAGTTCGTCGACATTTTACTTTCTTTTTCTCTCGAGAACATCATTACATAATCTTCTGTTACGTTAATAGTCATTAATGCCTAATTAATTCCTAATTAAATTACATTCCTAATTAAATTCCACTAATTCTCGTAATCCTTGAAATAGATCTGTTTTCTGTGGCTGAATTATTGTACACTTCTGGAACTTAAAATGAAATAGATATATATTTGATATTTGTCGAAAATGAGAAAGAAAATTCTAGTGATCTGATGCAGGAATAAGAAACAAATCCATTATATGGTTACAAAAAAATGAAAAGTTTGAAAAGTGCCCAAATGTTTATTACTTTCTTACGATTTAATGATTAAACAGCATTGCTTTACATTAATATATTAAATATCTTTCTCACGTATAACATTTCTCTCAATATAATATTTTATAATATATTATATTATATGATTTTATTAACACATTCTCAACTTGCTGTATTCTCATCTTCCCTGTATGTGCGTGACACAATTTATTCAAAGTTCATTTATTTGCAGCAACTTCATATTAACATTTCCATAGGGAATCATCGTTTCTTTTCTAATTGCAAAAGGCTACCTTATATCGTATAAGTCAGTGTGGGTATTATTCGATTTGCCTTGCAATAAAGTTTTCCAACTTATTATAATTTTTTTTTATTTTAAATGGTCGCAGCGAGAAACAACAGATTACGATGCACGGGTAACGACAGAATTATAATTTTCCACAAGCTCGATCGTTTATAAATATTCATACTCGAGAAATTATTCACGACATCCTATGAGGACCTATGCCCTTCGTCGTTAAGTAAATTGCATTGCTTGTTCGCACATGTGAGAAAATCGACTATGTATGTATAATGCATCCATTATAAGAAGATGATAGTTACTCTCCCCAAGAGAGCTATGCTTCAGAAAAGTAGTTAAACTTGCTATCCTGGAGAATGTCAAAACTTGTAGTGTTTCATTAGTTTTTTAACGCAAACATTTCTATATACCATAATAATAAAGTTAGATGTTGCATTATTAAATAAAAATTTCGTTCAAAATTTTAACTGATATATTTTAAGTTGGAAAAATAAATATCTGCAATCAGATATAAAATTTATTAAAGATCTATTGTTAATAACGATTAAAAACTACATTTAATGCATTTAAACTTTTAAACGTTACATTTTATTAAAAGCATAAAATCATATGAAAGATATTAATGATGTTAATAATATATAAAAGATGTTAATTAAATATTTAATTGGAGAATAATAAGAAAAAGATGATAGTAATATTTTATTATAATAATAATTTAATAATCATAATTTAATTGCACATAAGAAAATAAAATATATTTAATTAAGTTAACGTCAGGAAACGCAAATTGAACAATGACGTGTTCAATTTAGGTAAATGCAAATTGAAGTTGAGATATCGAACCTTGCCATTATATAGTTATGACTCATTAACTTTTAATTATATATCTATTGCAGATGGCCAGTATAGAGGTGTCATTGTCGACGACACCAAGGCGGAAGAAAGGCGGCAGTATTTCCGGGGGTGTCCCGTCCCCCGCTGGTCACCGGAACAGAGATCATTACAAGGAATTGGATGCTCTTCGCGTGGCTCTACGCGACAAAGAAAACATCATACAGACGTGAGTAATTTCTTGATTACAGCCTTGAGATACGGCTGAGAGAGGGCTATTGATCACGTTCCATTCCTTTATTATAATGATCGAGCACAAGGGACTAACAAATGAGCGATGGGTAATGAGCAGATCTGATATTCCTTTAAAGAAATGCAAGAGCTGGATTTTTATAAATGAATATGATCGCGATCTAAAATTCCTACTTAGAAATAGCATGTTCATTAAGGCTTTTCTGAACTAATTTGTTGGACTAATTTCTTAGCTTTCGTTATAAATATGCATAAACGAATTCTCTAGAGGAAAACTGTAGTGAAAAATATGCGTCATTAATATTCTGTTTTAGCCTTTTTCATTTCGCTTACTTTTTGCGGAGGAAATATTCTTTAAATATTTCATACCGTTCGACATACCAAGTTTTTTTCTGCAGTAAAATGAATGTATCAGTTAGTGAACAATTAGTAGACAATTAGTGGACATGATCCAATTATTGCGCGAAATGACAAAAATTTTAAATATTAAGCTTTTAATGATATATACGATTTTTATTAAATAAAATCATTGTTTCAATCCTATAATTGAATCATGTCCAATAACATTTATTTATTTTAATAGATAATTTGTTAAAATTCACGGAGAGAATTTTCTTTTAAAATTTACCCTGAAAATATGGTAGTTTTAGTGTAATACAATATTTTAAAGAAGATTTTTACGATGCACTTCAGTAAAATTAATCAAACTTATTTTATACTTTACGTAGTTTTATTAATGAATGAAAGAGATTTACATTAAAATTTTTTGAAATAAAATGTCCCACGACTATCATATTTCAGGATAAACTCTAAAAAAAATTCTCTCCGTGTAGCTTTATTTATAAAAAGAAATATTCTTATTAAAATAAAATATGCAGTACAAACAAAGCATTCTACATTAAATTCTACAAAATTAAAAAATCGAAAGGCACGATTTTCTTTTTGTGAAAAATAAGATAATCCCAAATATTTCCAGTGATAGAAAAAAAAAATCAACTTCGAGTTTTAAGTGCGTTTCAAGAGCGAAGTCGCAGGTAGCGAAGGTGTTTTCCTTCCTTCGAGTCACGGCATTCATGTTATTTTTCTTCTTCTTGTTATTTTTTCCAGGCTCAAGGGCCAGCTTTGCAACACGCTGAGCGGCAGACTGGCATTACGCAACGGCGCGCCACCCTTGACCGAGGCCGACAGGAAAGCGGCCGAAGAGCGGCTTCAAAGGCTGCGACGGGACGCCGACAATAAGCGTCTGGCCATTAAGAATCTGAAACTCGCACTCGAACGTCTCGATATCACGGAGTAAGTACGAGGGAGATCGCCGCGGGCTCATTTGGCCGCGTTTATCGTAAATCGCGATTACTGATACCTATACGAACGTATGCCATAAACACAGCAGCGCGGAGGAATCTACATGCAAAATTTATAGGATAGTATGGACAAAAAGTCGAACTTGTCAACGTAATTATCGCAATACGCTTTAATGGAATATTATTGCCACTATCACATATAGGACTGACGTATAATCACTTTATCTGATGTTCAACTGATAATTATCAAAATGGTCAGGATGGTGATGTTTAAGTAATCGATCCAAAGTGTGTTAATTTATTAAATTTATATCTTTAGTTATTAATTTGTTTGAAGTTAGTTATTAGATACATTACGGTAACTCAATAAAGATAGAGAAGAGAACAATTTAAATAAGTTGTTTTCCTAGAAGATCCTCTAATTATTTGTTGTTGTGATACTTTAATATATTTTAATTTTTTAAATATAAAACAAATTTAATATTTACTTTAGACTATAATAAATTATTCTTACTAAAATAGTAATTTGTGCACGAAATGTGTTTAAAAAATAAAACGTCTTACATTGACGTTGTATGAAATAATTAAAGGAATTTATAGCAAAGAGATTAGAGAGAAAGAAGTTTATTGAATATAATTAACGAGTATTTGCGAAATTAATTAAATAAAATTAATTAAGCAAAAAAATAATTTATTTAAGATTTTATTTTTTCAAAATTTCAAATGGATATCTAACTTTTATCCAGGAAATTTGATGGAAATTTTTTTTTATTAAACATTGATTCACAGTAACAGTAAAAATAATTGTATTTTTAAATAAAAAGAGCTAGTTTTTAAAAGAATCTCTGATGAAAATGTATATAGAATAAAGCTTGTCAAAGAAATATGAACAAAGAATTTTAACGCTTCTTAAACATTTCATTGACTTTCATTGACTTTCCATTGACTCTTAGTAGTTTTGAATATTCATACATACTCCACGAACTTTCCCCAAACGCACCATAAAGTATGCTCGAAACATATCTATCACATTTCCCACACGTTTTAAATATTTTTTTTTTCATTAACATTTCTCATACGTTCCTCAACGCTCCGCAAAGAATGGAGCGTACTGATACACTTTCTAAACACTTCATTCATTGGTATCTCGTCTATACTTCCTAAATGTTCGGCAAAAAGTACGGAGCAATCAAATATACTTCGTGTACGCTTCCAGGATATAGAAATAAAAAAATTTATTTTAAAATAGAACGTTATTGAACTGTACAGCGAACGTAAACGAAGCATCGTTGAGTAGTATGCGACACCGCCACCAGAGGGAGCATTGAAAGATTTTTCAATTGTGTTCTAATAAAATAATTTTTTTAAGTAAGCCTCTAGGACTCTAAGAAGAAAGCATAGCACTTTTTTTTTAGACATTTACCGAATAAATGAAATATATTATAAAAATATCATTTGTTTATCAAGGATCTCGATTACATTTCATTCGTCTAAGAACCCGACAATGCTCCGTTTACGTTCTCTAAGATTGCCTAATCATGCTTCATTTACATTTAACAAACATTCTGCTCGTGTTTGCCGAAGAACTTATCTATACTTTTATTTATGTTTCTTTAACGTTTTTTAGTTAATGCTTCTTTTATATTCTATGTTCAAATTTTTGTTTCTTACAGGTTTCATTTACGTTTCCGTTATTCCCTCCTTACTTTGTTTACACTTCAATTAACGCTTTATTGGCACTCACTTTACGTTTTATTTTCATCAAGATATCTAATATGAAAAGCGAAATACAAATTTATAATAACAAATTTATAATAAATGTAGATTGAGAAGCGTTTGTTAAAATTATGCTTCATTTATTCTCCAATTTTGTAACATAAATAAATGCATTTTAAATATACGCAACACTGATTTCAGCAACATTGATGTTCGAATACAGCAAGCAGAATTGGAATACAGACTGGGTCGCGAGGAGCTTGAACTGTTAACTCTTCATGAGGAAAGCAGAGCTCTGCAAACCGCCTTGGAGCTGGCTGAAACTCAAGAAAAACAAAAGAATGATACAATATTCAGGTACATGTTTTTCATTTTATTTCATTGTTCATATTTTTGCATACGTTTTATTATATTACGTTTGACAGTTAATTAATTATTACCATGCAATTCAACTTGTAGCATCATATAAACTCAGGATAATAAACTTTGTTTGTTCTACTTATTTACGAAGCAACAAGAGTTGATTAACGTTCAAAATAAAAGAACATCTTTCTGCATATTTTTAATACACATATATATATATATACAAATATAGTGATTTAGTGAGAATGTAAGTTTTTTACTCAATTAAAAATTGAACTTTTTACTAAGAATTTAGTAGAATTTTCCATTTTTTTATAACAATTTTCTTGTCTTAACATTTTATTTATTTTCTTTTGGATCTCACTGAAAGAAATTTTACTGACCATTGTTTGTCATGTTTTTTGATCAATTTTTAAATTCATCTTGCTTACAGTTGCATTTCTGGTTCGACGCAAGTCACGATTCATGCAGTAGAAGTCAGCGCGGATCCGAAAAGTCCCCGTTTTGGAGCCGGCCCTAGGGACGATGCAATCGGTCTCTACGTCGATTGGGCCGTGGAGGATTCCGGTCTTTGTAAGGGAGACAGGTTCGTATTGTCGTGCACTGCAACATGTTCGGAATTCGCGAGTCATCGAATAAACATCGTGCAGCTGCACCTGATTGCGCCTCATCGATAGTCTGATGGATAGTGATAGCGTTCTGACATAAAATTCGTAAATTTCATTTATTCACCTCACGTAACGATCTTTTCTACGTTTATTTATTTCTTTTTATTCTGTTCGCATATCGAAAAATTTAATGATAGATTTGCAATCTCGAGCTAAAATTTTAGAAATATATTCTTTGACAAATATAAAAGCGATTATATATTTCAGATGTTTTAATCCAAATTTTTTATCCTTTGCCTGATAAATCCACTGAATTTCAAAAGAGATTTAAATTCAAAATTTCGAAAAAAGTTTTAATTTTAAAAAGACTTTATTTTACATTTAGAATCTTCAGTAGATCTTATAATACTTTAATGGAATTTAATTCTTATCGTTGATGATAAGTTATTTAATGTCGAGAATTGAAAAAAATAATAAATAGAAAAAGATGTTTAATCGAATTTTCTCTGAGAAAAACTCAATGTTGATTAAGGGATATATTTGTAAAGTTTATTCAAGTATTTTAGTATCTTATATTTTCATTATGTAAGGTTAAATTGCATAATAATATTATAATTTTTCACTCTGCTTATTTTTTCTTTCGATTAATAATTAAAATAAACTATTAAATAGATATATATTAAGCATTTTATTTTCCAAAAAAACAATGATATATATATATATATTTCAAAGATGTATGTATTTTAGAATATTCTTCGACAAATTATATACATATAATAAAGGCAAATATGAAGTAAATAAAATTTGAATTTCAAAACATAAAAATAAATCAAATGTTAGCATTCTAAAAACTACAAAGAGAAACGTTCAGTTTTTTTTGGAAAATTTAAACACGTCTTTGTTGGAAACAGCTCAAGATGTATTAACTTTCGAAGTTTAAGGCTTATAAAGTGCTATCAAATATATGCTATCAAATATATTGATAGCATCAATGAAACTCCGTGCGCGGAACTTTAAATCGAGCTGTAAGTCGACTGTTTTGTTTTACTGCTCTCGGAAATGTTACAGCAACGCGGATAAAGATACTCCACTATGTTTCTGTGAAAGGAGAGAGAGAGAGTCATGCACGGAACTGCGAGAGCTGTATAAACCGTTCCATTTCATGCGTTCTTTAATCATCTAATAAGAGAGGAAAAAGTCCTATTTCTGCCTATTTTTGATAATTACGCCGTTCTTCTAGTTTACGCTTTGGAACAATACGTCGCTTCATGAAGCTGCATAACATTTTCGTGATTCAAAAGCTTTCAAATTAGCGAACGGGAAACAATTTGTGTCAATCTTGCCACGTTGATATTTTTTATAGAAATTATTGTTCGAATTCGAGTATTCTAAAAGGAATCCTCTAAATTCTTTGGAATGAAATCTCACTTTAAAGAGTGAAAATCGAGTCAGTCTTGAAAAAAAATGATTTAATTTTTAAGAGTGAGAGTTCGTTCTTTATAGAATGAGATTTACTTTAAAAAATTTTAGAGAGAAAATTACCTATTCTCTAAAACTTTTAGAATGAATTGTCATTTTGAAGAATAAAACACTTGAAGCTCAATTAAAAATTGAGTTACTCTTTTTCAAGACTGACTCAATTTTCATTCTATCAAGTTAGATTCCACTTCAAAGAATATTGAGAGAGTTGAAAAAAATCGAAATTCAGAGAAATCTATTAATTCGAGCACACAGCCCTGTTAGTTACGGAACGGGTAAAGGAAGAGTGTCGGGAAATCATAGTGTTTGTGTATGACGGTATGGTAGTACTACGTAACGTGGCTATCGGGGAAGAACAATGCGGCAATCTTGACATTCGGTTCCCAACGGGTCGCTGTAGCGTGAAGCGGCACCGGAAGTTCGCCGTGTGCCCCCGTTAATTGCACTCGCGACTTCACATGACCCCACCTTCTACTTCTACTATTTTCCACCAGTATACCCGCTCAGGGAATTCATTGTATGATCGGCAGAATACGACGTATTTCTGGCGTTACCTGCCTACATCGGTCGTTCAAAAATCGCGTAAATTAATGAGCGTTGAACTTTTCGATTCAAAGCGTTGATTTGAGAGGCGTATTTTCGAGTGAGCTTGTACACATATTCTGAACCATATTTAATTACGTAATATAAGATCAATTCGATGGAATGTACAAATTAATATTATTAGCATAGATTTTTTATTTGAAATTATTGGACAAATTTTTTTAATATATTCCTCAACGTGAAATCGATTTTTCTTCAGCATATTCGATTTCAGCAATAATTCGATCCTTCTTTTTAAAATATTTTTTTTATTGTCTAATTTTTTTATGTTAAATATTCTGACAATTAATAACAAGAATTAACTCTCTTCTACTGAATAAAATTAAGCTCTTATAAAAATGAAAAATAGGATTCTTTTAATATCAAAGTTAATTTTTAAGATTTTACTCAAATCTTACTTCTTATGGAATAACTGAAGATATTTCGCTTTGCGGGCATAGTCTTTTTCCAGTTCCCACACATTCCTATTTGGTATGCGTCATTAAATTCTAGTCCCGTGCATAATTTCGTTTTATAATTTAATTACATAGAATGTAAAGTATCAGATTTCATAGTAATTGTTAGCCCAATGAGTTAAACTTTAGTATAAAATTATGTGTGTGTTACATTAATGTGTATCCTAAATAAATTCAATTCAAATGTTTTCTGTACTACATATAAAAAATTACAAATAAAATTCTGTTTCTAAAATGAATTATAGGTCGTTTAGACAGTTCACAACAGAATTTAGAACGTAATTTTATCTATAACTTTATGTCATATTTTAATTTATGTATAATAATATATTTTAATATTATATACATACATTTAATATTATATACATTATATTATATTTAAATATAATATATATTTTCATATTTAGCAGTATACTTGTACTTTAAATTTTTTTGCGACGCATTAAATAAATAAAATCTTATTGTTAGATTCTTAGATTCTGAATAATAGATAATATAAGTCCGAGATTTAAATAAAATATGTGTGCAGTCGTGCACAACTTATTGGTCAACATTTCTTTTAGGATCTTAGAAGTGAACGGAAAACTCGTAGTAGGAGCAGGCAGGAGCGATCTGGCACGTCTTCTGGCCGTCGCGCCCGACGCCGCACAGATAGTGGTTCTTCGAAAGGGAGAATCCCTTGCAGCGTTGCGTACTTTACGCTCTGATAATCTCAGGCTAACGCATAGAATCGGGTACCTCGAGGAACAGGTCAGAGATCTTTTGGCGCCGAGCAGAACCGAAGTTCCCCCCACTGAAGATCCATCGCCAAGTCGTCAGGAACATGTGCAGGTAACGCTGGCACATTCGAGATCGAGATAAATCAATACATCTTCTCTTCCAGAGAAGCATCTGAGTTTATAGACGAAGATTCGTTCAGTCGCGTTTCGATCGATTCCAAAATTCTAATTTTATTACATAAATATATTTATTTATAAATGGTTATTTAAAAAAATTTATATCAAAAGAAAGCAACTTCATAAAAACCGCATAAAAGAATATAAATAAATAATATTAAGCATATATTGTATTTACTGCATCATAATAAAGCAATAATACTAATTATAAGATAGTTGATGTTTTGATGAAAATTTCTTTTAGCAATATTAAAATAGTTGATATCTTGAGTAAAAATTTATATATGTTTTATCATTTACATAAAATATATTTATATATTTAAATTTTTGATAATGAAGATCTCTTCTCATTAAGAATGTTCTTACTAATATAAGAAGATAACACTTAAACGAAGCAGCAAAGAATAATTGAAAGAAATGATTGATTGTGCTATTGGATTTTTATTTAATTAGGTTTTCACAATCGATTGAAATTGATGTTGATTTGGAAATTCAATTTTGTCCAATTTATGTCATAGGTTTTCCAGAAGGGGCCTCAAGTGACAGCACTTGTGGCGAATCTACCTGGTCTCAATGTGAGAAGCTGCACGGAACTGCGGCAGAGCCTGCCGACCGTCCGAAGTAGACACAGCGATCAATCCAGACGCCTGACGGATTCGAGGAACCAGCGCGAGCTCGACTTTTCGTCTGATGGGGTGGCGAACGGTCATCACAAGTCTCGAAATCGACAAAAACATCAAGGACTTCAGTTGGCCAGATCGACAGCCAGTCTTGATTGCAAACAGTCACCGATGCAGATACAGCGTCGAAGATCGCCGCGTGTTGAGTCTGCCATGGAACATTTGCACAAAAATCGCAAGAGTGGCTCGCAATTACAATCCCTGGAGTTTGATTCCGAACCTACTTATTATCGTTTGCAGGTATTTATATCGCTTACATAATGACGCAGTATACAAATGGGAAATTGCTAAAACTAAATAGCTATTATTTTATAATGAGTAGACAAAAACAAATTAACCAAAAAATACTTTATAATATATATTATACTTTATACTTAATAACAATAAATAATGTTTAATATTTTTTTACCAAGTATGCTATATACTTACCTACTTCACCAAACTCTAATACGGTATACCTCTCATTCCGTATTTAGGATTCGCAGTCTCGCACGTCGGAAAATTCAGAAATATCAGCAGTGTACAGTTCCCAAGAGGCGAAGACTCGTCCAGCGCCACCGAAAAAACCACTGCGGCTCTCCCTGCATCGCGCAGCAAGTCTTCAGTCCGTAGAAAGCGCACCGCCAGCCGCGTCACAGCATGATATAGCGCGAAAGCCGACGAAGAGAAACCACCGAGGTGATCCACCTATAGAAAAGACTGCATCGCGACCTGAGATAAACGGGAACGGGAACGTGAACTCCCAAGAGTCTCACGGTCCACCGCAGCCACCCCCAAGGACGCCCTCCAGGGCAGAATCATGTCAAAGCGCCCTGCGATGGCCCTCTCCTAAGCCAAGAGCGCACTTAACGTCTGTGCCAATGGAGAAATGGTGTTGAACCTCTTGGGAATTTACGAATGTTTCTCGGACGAGAGAATGGAAGAAAGAAAAACGAGAGAATAAACAGAAACAGTTTCCGAGATAACTAGAAATTTTGAAAGCATAGCGTTGACATTATAGCAAATTGCGAAAAAAAAAACGAAAGCAATGTTGATATTATTGATAAATAGAGAAACCATGTATGAAAATTTTATCTAATAGCTTCTTAAGACGTTCAATTTGGAATTGATTACGTTACAAACTGACAATGCGTTAAAGATAGAATTTAATCTATGCTCCTGCTTTATCAATTCAATGACTAACGCATTCTACATTGATTAGTTCTACGTATATAATATAAAATATATTTTTAGTATAATAATTATGATATATCATATCAAGAGCGCAAGGATAAAATTATGTCGCAAGGATAGAATTTAAGATCAATGTTTATAACGAAGTTTATCTTAGTTTGTCTCTTTCTATAAAATCTTACACGCTCATTTCCTAAAACGAGATTTATCTCGCTCAAGATAAAAACATAAGACTGATAAATTGCATAAATTATCGGATAGAACATAACTTTGAATGAAGATAAATACAAAAAAATCGGAGATCTCTAATATAATACTTTATACTTTAAATGTATATAGTATATATTCTCATTTTCATTTCTAAAAGATTCTATTAATTGATGAAAAAACAACATTTTTTCAAGGTCCTTTAAGAGATTATGTTCTTTGATTTTCAGTTTTTACTAGATGGAAGTCCTTGAAATTAACATTTACAATATTTCTTTTTTAATTAAAGTAATAAATAGCCAATCAATATTTTCTGTTAGTACATTTGTTTATCTCTTTACAATGAAAAAAATATAATAAATTATTAAATTGTAACATATAATTGCGGTCTTCCAGCTTCCTGTCGCTAGTTGTACATTTTTTATATATATGATCAACGGTTATGTGGCAGATTATTTGCTTTCACAATCTCTTACAAAAGTAGCTTACATAAGGTAAATTTTGTCAAATCAAAGATCGAGAAAACAAATAGAAATAAAGAGTATGATACGTATTTCAATTATCGCGTATCGTCTTCTGTTTTAATTTCCAATATAAAAAAATCCTTTGCGTGATTCATTATATTACATATTATTTTCCTTAACACAGGATCATGAATGCATTTATATATTTGCAAACCGGGCAATAAATGCATAAATCTGTTGTGATTATTTAATAATTTATTACCTGGTTTTGTAATTAAACACATTTTGTAATAAAAAAGACATGGAATATTTGCTAATGCAATTCTACGTGTAAAAATGATACATAAACTATATATATAACAAATAACATTAATTTTACGAAATTGCAATATATATACATATATTGCAATTTCATAAAATTAATTAATGTTAATTAAATTTTTAATGTAATTTTTACTACATAGTTAAGTGTATAAATGTACAAAGTTATTATAATGAGTTATGCTTGAAATAATCATAAGAGAAAAAATTTTGAGTACAATATATTTCACAATGTGTATTGAAAAATACTTGCCTCGTAACATAGCATTACGTTATAAAGGCAAAAATTAATCAATATTGCGTAGAAATAAATTTTCTTTTTTAAATTTGCTAGTCTTGTCGTCACTTTTAACGATTTGCGCATTAACATATTGAACATACACAATACTATTTAGATTTACGAGCTGTATCGTGCGTTTATATTTTGATATCGCAAATAAACAGATTTTCTAGAAAAATAATTTTGTCGAGGTTTTTCCAAACCCGACAGAATATTAAAAGAGAATTCATAAATTTAAAAAATACACAGAAAAAAATATAGAAAATATATTTATTAAAGGGTAATGAGGTAGAATTTTACATAATTATTTCGACGTACATGCGCGGCAAAGTCTTGCCACCAGAGCATGTAACTGTAATAAACTGTTAATACCTTCTACTACTCCCATATGTGTTATTCCAATTTCCTGCAAATATTAAAAATATTTATAAAAAGTATATAAAAATTAATATAATATTGTACGTCAACATAAATTAAAGCTGTAGCATGCAATTTTTACCTTAACAAATTTCAATTTTAATCTCTCATCCATAGTATGATTTTTACAAACTTTAAATACGTTACTAACTATGTCTTCCGCAGAATAACCCATTTTCCAGAAATGATCCATTACCTATATAATAAATATAACTTGTAGATAGATAGATCTGATATAATATATGTATATCTGAATAAGCACATATATTACTATCTTTAAACACTTATATTTTACCGAGCATGCTTTAGAAACATCTCCCTTTATGCAATCATCTAACATATCTTTGACAATCAAAGGATGAGGTTCATCACAGACTTTAAATACATTTTCTGCATTTACATGATTAAATCCATTGTATGTAGATTGCAGATTATTTAGAGCTTGCCTCATATCACCTTGAGCTGTAAATATTATTGCTTCCATGCCGTCATCTGTATAAGAAACCTGCAAAACAGTAAGATATAAGTAATTTTGTAAGTCAAGTTAGAATTTCCGTTTGTATTATTTTAATTACATTCTCTTTTTCGCAAACTTCAAGAACTTTGGCTAAGACTTCAGCATCCGTTAACTTTCCATATCTTAACATAGCGCATCTTGATTGTATAGGTTCAATAATCTCCTCTGTATTGTTGCACGCTAGAGCAAATCTAGTTGTGTGGCTGTAAATTTCCATTGTTCGGCGTAACGCTTGTTGTGCACCATCAGTCATACTGTCAGCCTCATCTAAAATAATGATTTTATGCTTTCCTTTTGGAAGATTCACCTGCAAGTTCAAAACAATCATATTAAAAATTACTAAATTAAAAAAATCTTACACAATATCTTTACCTTTTTCTGAGCAAACATTTTTATTTTATTTCTAACTACATCTATTCCTCTCTCATTCGAAGCATTTAGTTCAAGTACAGCTTCTTTGAATGCTGGTCCCAATAAAGTACGAGCTAAACATAAAATCGTGGTAGTTTTACCCACTCCAGGTGGGCCGGCAATGATAATATTTGGAGTATTTCCATGCTGAGCAAAAACAGATAATCTTGATACAGTATCCTCATTGCCAACAATATCGGAAAAGATTTGAGGCCGATATTTTTCAATCCTAAATGAAAACAATTAATAATAACATTCTCATATTTAAATAATTAATAATGTTGTTATATTTATATAACTACTGATATTATAAATATTACTAATATTATAATTGATATATTCTTATATTTATATCATTCACAGTATAACAGCTGAAGGAAGGCAACTAATCAATACTGCTATCTATAAAATATTAGATCTATTCTTTTTTTTAACTGAACTTCTTGTAGTTCATCTCCTTTTTTTCTTCAAAGACAGAAAGAAAAGATAAACCATGCAAGAAGTTTAGTTAAAAAGAATAGATCTATTATTATGCTTTCAATGTCCAAACATATAAACTAAATACTAATTCAAAATGAATTAGAATATTCTTTTAGAGTTTAATTATGTTTTTCAAACGTCTCTATTCAGATTTAAATGTTACTTTATATTAAATTGCAAGATCTAGAAAGACCTAGAAAAGATAACCTAAACTCAAAGAATAATACAGCAATCGAAGAAATGAAACATTCCGTTACATTTCTACAGAAATAAAACGTACCATGGTAAATTTGCAGATTTGTCATATTTTTCCTTGATTTTCACATTACTGTTGCTTGTGGACGGTAAAATTTCATAATCAGTTTCCATGGATTCATCTTCGACGACAACACCGTCACCTGCCATCTTCGAATTCACGCTAACTACGCGGGAAATATTCGATAGATACAATCATAGAGTAAGAAATATAGTTACAATCATGGAGTAAGAAAATATAGACAGAAGGAACTCATTTCAGACATCAGATAATTTACATAAATATCAAACATAAATATCAAA
>Ga0157364_1000898_pt1 | contig 23244 bp, 9 predicted proteins | sample AttsexASBM2_FD_111476 | JGI IMG/M metagenome (GOLD analysis project Ga0157364, IMG submission 111476) | Fungus gardens microbial communities from leaf cutter ant in Ribeirão Preto, State of São Paulo, Brazil - Atta sexdens ASBM2 | ecosystem: Host-associated > Fungi > Mycelium > Unclassified ...
AAATGGTGTATTTATATATATTAGGTGTGAGAAAAATTTCAAGGCGTTTTTCCCGTTAGATAGCATAAAAAAAACACCACAAACATTTTTAAAACAATATATATATATATATATATATATATATATATATTAGGTATGGAAAAAGTTCGTGGTGTTTTTTTAATGCCATCTAACGGGAAAAACGCCATGAACTTTTTCCCACACCTAATATATATAAATCGACCATTTAAAATATCTCGCTTATTTTTGATGATATAAAAAAATGAAAGTGAAAAGATTTCGAGGGGAGCGTATTTTGATCATGTTGGTTTTTTTTAGATAGAGGCTTCAAAAAAATATGAAGATTATCTCCACTTTTTAAAATGGAATTATATAGTTTTTTTTACACAATATGATTCCTCTAATTATTTTGCATATAAATGTATTCAAGTGATAATATCAAAAACCAATAGTTGAGATATTTTACATTTTATTTTGGCACATATTGACATAAAATGTTAAATAACTCATAAACTATTAACTTTTTGATAATCTTATCTTAATATTTTTATGAACAGAATAATGAGCTGAATCAGTTAGTATAAAGAAAACATATTGTGCTTTAAAAAAATATGTATACAAAATAGATAATTTTTTAAATAAGCAATGTGTTTTCTTTCCATCAATTGATTCATCAAAAAAAAATCATACAATTCCATTTAAAAAAATGATGACCTTCATATCTTTTTGACGCCTCCACTTAAAAAAAAATAACATCACTAAAATACGTCCCCTTCGAAACACTTTTGTTTGAAACATTTTTTTGTATTTTCAAAAATAGGCAAAATATTCAAGATAATTCGATTTAAGTGAACCACTCTGTATATATATATATATATTATATATTATATATATACGTTTATTACATATTTTTATATTTTTATTTAAAATAGGACATACCCAGCAAGTAAAACTATATTCAAAGAAATGTCCCAAGCCAAATTTTACCTCTGCTTGTTTTATTAGCAATATAAACTGCAAAATTTAATTGAAATAAATAATTTAATAAGCGTTAAATATATACTACTATTCTTGACAATTCGACCACTTGTATAAATTTTATCAAATGGACGAATAAATTTAAGCCATTATTATAAAACATCAATTATATTACTTTATCGCAGATATCAAAGAATAACTCTGTCCCTTACGTTTAATATTATATGGATATTGCGTTATTTTTAACTTCAATACGTGTCAAAATTAATCAATTTTTTAGTTTCAAAGTACAGCATTCATAATACATGAACTTAGTAAATAATAATGAATTAAATTTGAGTCAAATTTAATTCATTTTTAAGAGGAGAACATTTTACATTTTTAGATTATTTGACTAAAATGTTTTAGTTAAATAAACGACATATTGAATAGAAGCAAGGCCAACATATAGAAATTATTAGAAAATAAATAACTCAAAGTGGTTATAATACAACACTATGAATTTTACATATTGTGGAAAAATGCTCGTATATTTTCTTAAAAATTAACACAATGTCATGACTTATTTCAAGCTATAATTAAATTAACTTTAATTAATATAATTAACAAATGTTTTGGCTTACAAAGCCTTCTTCAGTGCTACAACGCAGAGATACATTTTAAATTAACGAATAAAGATGAATACAATGAAAATTTAAGAATCATTAATGGTGAAGTGTCAAAGTATAAAAAAATATAAAAGAATATTTAATAAGAAAGAATAAGAAAGAATAGAAAAAAATATTTAAAAATTCGAACGTCAATAAGTATCCCGCCAGATGACAATTAGCTAGGAATTTGGATACTTCAGTCAATAGTAGATTAATTATATTCATCGATAAAATAAATTTGCCAAATTCCTCGGTTAAGATCGAGAATCCAATTTGTTATAGATTTGTATCAAACGATTTGAGAATTCTTTAATTACGAGTATTTTATGATATTCTGTAGAACAAATAGATTTATTACGCTAATATATTATTATGTGAAAAAGAAGTATAGAATCAAATAATAACTTACGATAATTTATATAAAATACTGTAATCTAAACTCTCAATCAAAGATTCGGTTAAGTACAATAAAGATACTAAATGTTGCTTGTTTGAACATTAACTAATGTGAAGTGTAGGTCAAATAAAAGTTAATAAAATCGAATGTAGAAACAAATCTATTCAAAACTGTGACCATTTATTTTTTCTTATATCATCAAGTATGTTAAAATAAGAGTTATCCAGTAGTAATACTATCTTTCATTAAATTTTATCGTTTTTTTTTGTTCTTTAATATGTATCATTTTAGAAATATTTCTTTTACGATAATTCTTTTCAAAATCAAGAATACTAACTTTTTCTCAATTAAAGTCATAGTTTCTGTGATATGTTTCGAGACTACTGAACTAGTCTAATTTTATATTATTGCGATGTTCTTTAATTCTTGTCTGCAATTATCTCTTCGTTTGGCCAACATATGATGCATCGCATTATTACAATTTATTTTATATATAACATTATTATTTTTATCATGTTGATTTTTGTCCTTCTTTACATTAATAAATTTACATTAATAAATTTATTAAGCTTGTTTAAGTACTAGCCAATTATGTTTTTGGATTTATTAATACACTTAATTTATTATTAGAAATAGATCTTATATATATCGTTTGCATTAGCATTGTACTTTGAATATTATGTTTAATTTGTATGTGATATATGACACAGTTGTAGATGGACGTGCCTGTAAATAAATTATAACTGTTAATGTATAATATATTGTAATGTATAATAAATTAAAACTATAAATTATAATTATTCAAACTGAGAGACATACGAAAAGTACTAAGCAAAATATATTTTTAACGCAGAATTCGTAATAAACCTTATAACCTATAGTGTTATAACTTGCGGTTCACAATGTGTAATTATTTCACATAATTGAAACTAATTATCGTTGTACATATATATGTATATACATATGTTACGTCCAAGCTCTGCATGCATGGAACTGAAAGAGATGAACGCAATAGGAACCGAATTATTATCGATTTGATCGTGCCCAGGCTCCGGATCGCAAAGGACCGTGGAGAAAGACCGACGCAAATCGGAAGACACTTCATCCACTCTTAACGAGCCGGGGGTCAAATGGAGGACGAAATGGAAACCTCAACTCGTGCTCCGCTAAACGGACACACGAGTCGGACTTTTTTATTTAAAGATCTCAAACTGGGTCAGTGTGTTGGGAGGGCGCACTTTAACGCCAGATGTGCCGGTACGTCCGTATGCCCTGGCTTTCGGTCATGGAACTTAATCAAATGATCGGGGAGAGAGCGAAGTGCAACCGCACGAAAGTTTACAATAAATATAAGGAGAGGTTTTTCAAATTAACAAAGGGTTAAATTTAATAGTAATATAATAAAAGAAATATTTAGCAAAATACATTTTTGTTACACGATTTCTTTGGTTTGTTTCGTGTTGATTAGATTTTGAGTATATTTTTATGCGTGCGCGCGCGCGCGCGCGTGTGTGTGTGTGTGTGTGTGTGTGTGTGTGTGTGTGTGTGTGTGTGTGTGTGTGTGTGTGTGTGTGTGTGTGTGTGTGTACGCGCGCATGCGCGCTTGAACTACGAAAACATTACTTGTGTACATATTTTCCAGTATACATTTCTTTTAAAAAAAATCATATACAATAGTTATCCTATTTATTTATCGTGCCATAATGTCATTTTGAGATTACAGTTCTCAAATTTCGAATTATTGAATCTCTTTTCTCTTAATAAATTTTTCAAGCAGTGTATTTATTTTTATCTCATTATTATGACCCGCGGACATTGAAACACGAGGTGTTACGAGGCAAATACTACGTGCTTTATTTTCATTGAGTAAGTCGTACGCTAGTCGATTGCTAGTCTCACTTCAGCAAGTATTCGAGTACTCATTTGTGCGCGCCCCCGTGACCGTGTACAAAAATGTCCGAGCTTTACTTATTATTATTCTAGTCCGTTGTTCAAACAGTTCTTTTCAGAGCTACCTGTTCTCTTAGATATTCTTACTTATTTTATTATCTATCAATTCTTTTCAGAACTCTTCCTTTTAACAGAAGCGCCAGTTCACACAAATAGTGTGTTATATGCAAAGCTGTTCAATCGCTTATTGTTATACTTCCCCAGACTAAGCTTCAGGTCTTTATCAATTAATTCGAGGATTAATAATTTGAGGATGTTGCTCGATGTTGCAAAAAGCATTTGAATGGTAGTATTTTCAAAGATGAAATTGAATGCTAATTGAATAAAACAAATATCGAATACAACTATCTTAAATGGAATCGAGATTCAACTTGTTGAATAATTTCCGAGTATTAGCAAAGAACCGATCATTGGATTTTGACACTTCTGGAACCTTAAATAATGTTGATTATCATCGACCAGAATATCTGCGAAAGATTTCAATAATCTTTTCGTTATTTACGTTAGTGGTAAAATCTGTAGTACATATATAAAAAGTGCATGCACTTGTCTCTCTTCTATTCCTTATTAAATTGAAAACAGGAATGTCTCATCAATTCTGTCAACACATTTTGGGATACAATTGATAAAATAATAGGCTCTACTAGAAAAGCACTCATGAAAGATTTTGTCTTCAATTATCTTGGTTTGAGTTATATCACGAGAGAAAATTTCATACGATTACACACTAGGGGTATGGCTAAAGCTCTATTTACAGAAGGCAAAAATGTGGCAAACTTATAGCAAATGAAACATACATACATGTACATAGAAAAGAATAGAAACTATCTTCTTTCCAACGGCGTTCTTGTTCTATGCACAAAGGGTCTCTAGATCAAATCTATGATGGTAGTTAGTATTATTGGACATATTTTGGATGTCTTTAATCCCTACTTTGCTGATGGGAAAAATAATGATGCCAATATATTGAATAGTTTGATGAAAGACAGAAATTCTCTACTTTTAAAATGATTACGGCCAGAAGACGTTATAAGGAATCTTGGTTATGATTTATTATACAAATTTACTTTGTTATATATTACACATATTTAGTTGCACGTATTGGACTAAATAATTTGGTTATATGAAACAAATTTTGCATTTTTTAACAAATTTTTGTTTTCAGTGCAGAAATTGCTGGAAATGATTTCCTTTCATATCGATGTATGTTTTGCATTGACATCGCATGGAATGTCAAAGGCGTTCAAAAATTCTCGAAGTATTTCGCATATTTTCACACGCAGCGATAATATAATATGATTTCAGAGTACTTCCATAGACAACAAAAATATTATACACGAAGATCTTAAGAGGTCCATAAATAAATACAATTCATGAAAAGTCGAAGCGTAGCATGTCGTCCGACGTAAATATGTATTTAAATAAGAAATATTTATAACCTGGAAAAGAAGCGTTTCTGAAGAGTTTGGCCAACTATTTCTGAAATACCCTGTATAAAAATTTTATCACAAAGAAAAAAGACCAATTCATAAAGGTCAATTGCTTCCAAATTTCATTCAAACATATGAAAATCTATTTCTTAAAGTCAATTATACTTATGTATAAGTAAATTGTTTATAAGAAGACATTCATCAATAAAAAATACTTGATATCGTTACAAACTTTACTTTTATCTTTTTAATCTGTCGTGGTTCTTCTGAATCAAAATGACCCGAACACATCTTTCACTAGATTTCAGAATTTTCCTGACATCAGAAGTATGCGTACCTGTTATCGACTGAAAGTTTGAAGCTTCAACTATCGATAGAAATGCTTAGTTTTTTATATAATTGAAAAACATTAAATAACATTATCGGCAATTAATAAAAATTTGCGATTATCAAGATAAATATTTCGATAATACATTATTAAATTCGTGATTTTTTTATTATATAAATGTTGTATAAATAAGTCGAATACTTTTAATACTATATTATCTTATATGTTACCAAAAATTACAATTTTTTCTTTTCAGTTATTATCTCTATTAATAATCAAACTTGAATGATAACATTAAAATCAATTTTAAAAATCGAGTATTATTAAGTTTTAAACATTTATTATACATGTCTACAAAACTAATAAATCATGAAATTAATACCATATATTATCAGTTTCTTACTTTTAATCACTTAAATTTTAAGTCATGCGAACTCTATAAGAACCGATCATCTTTAAATTTACTTGCGTTATTGTAATATTATACACATGACAGGTACGTGACAAGTTTAATAAATTATTTTTTCAACGATTATTTAAAAATATAATATTAGAAGTTATTGCTTTCAAAGATAATCACGAAAAGTTATTTATTATCTTATCTTTTATTAAATACTTTTCTTAAGTGTTCATTGTTAAAATTATTATTTATTTGCTATTTTTTTATGCAGTGATCTCAATGCAGTGATCTCAATATAATCATCATCTCAATATAATCAATTTTGACAATGAAATGATACATGAATTGGCAAATTTCAGTGATTTTGTAGTTTATCTTCAGACATTTCTTTATCTTCAGAAGATTATTAATCAGTTATTATTATTAATCAGTTGCATTCAGCAGAGATAGCAGCTTTGGAACTATTGTAAAATTCTTCAATACGATTTATTATATACATATATTTAGATACAGTGAGGAATTAAGATCAATTATATTAAAGAATTTTACAACAGTATACAACAGATTTTCTCGATTTTCTGTTTAAGCACCATTTTTAGATGCGAGGTATAAATATATAAGCTTACTTTTTTTAGTAGATAAATTTATTAATAAATACAACGAGTAACGCGAGAGAAAAGAGAGAGTGATCCAAGGCACAGCTTCTTCAAGTCGTTCGAACGAAATGCAAGAAAATTCTCTCTCTGCTAATCCAGCGTATCTTTCCCAGTCCTTGGCAGTAAAAACGAGAAGAAACCGCAGGCTGAAATCAATCGAGTTATATCACTACATTTGAGATTAAATATGTTTCCTACATTTTGTATGCATTGAAATTCAAATCGAATATCATTTATCTTACAAACTCAAAATCTTATAGATTTAAACTTTACTGAGAAGATTTTTTTACCGAAGAGAAACGCGGCGAACAATATGATGGGAATTACGCAGGCTAAATCGATCAGATAACCGAACACCAAGTTGCCGATTAGGGCGCCCAGACGACCCATCGTCAGAGATAGAGCTGCGGCCATCACTCTATAATGTGTTATATGGTATCGGATTAATGAATCTTGAATCAAAAAAGTTCAGAAACTTGAATCGTATTTCGCTCACCTAAGATTCGTCGGGAACATGTCAACAATCACGCAGTAGACTAGAGAGATACCGAGAGACGTGAGAGCCTCGAACACGCATGAAAGCACCAAGTTCTGCATCGAATTCACTACGTAGTAGAAACCAACCGTTACTGCGCCGGAGACCACTAGTGAAAAAACTGAAAGCACAAGTATCTCGTATAGTTCTATTAGAATGTAATTGAAGTTTAATTATATATCGTTATCTTTTACTTCATAAATGACACAAGTAAAAAAACGTGATTTTCAAGTTATATGAGGGCAAGTCAATAAGTTTTTAAAAAACCATAATAAAACATATTTTTTTTGATCGATTCATTTTTATTTCTCAACATAGTTTCCTTTCAGCTCGATACTTGATCCAACAATTCTCCAACTTTTTCAAGCCATCCGAATAATATGATTTGTCCAACCCTTCAAAATAAGCCTCTGTTTCGACGATGAACTGCTCTCTGGTGATGAATCTCTTTCTTCCGAACCATTTCTTCAGATTTGGAAACAGGAAAAAGTCGCAGGGGGCTAAATCTAGAATATGCTAGATGAGGAAGCAATTCGTATCGGAATTCGTTGAATTTGACCATCGATGCTGGGCATGTGTGAACCCGTGCATTGTCTTGATGAAAGAGCACTTTCTTCTTCGCTAAATAGGGACGTTTTTTTCTTTAAAATGTTGTTGAAATAGTCCAATAAGGCTGCGTAATAATCGCCATTGATTATTTGCTTCGACAGAAGATAATCAATATGAATTATACCACGTCCCAAAAAACTGTAGCTTTACGGTCTTCGCCTTCTTCGGAGCTGGTTCACTCGGTGAAGTCCATTGTTTTGATTGTTCCTTCGTCTCGGATGTGAAATAATGGATCTATGTTTCATAGTAATCGACGCAGAAATTTATCTGAATTATGTTGAAATATCTTCAAACATTGTTTTGAAATCGTCATACGGTCGCGCTTATGGTTCCCAGTGAGCAAACGCGGCATCCATCTTGCCGATAGCTTTTTCGTACCCAATTGTTCGTGCAAAATTGAAATCACTGTGCCATGTGATATGCCTGTGGCCTCAACTCAAGCTCGCGTACTTTCATTCGTCGATCAGTCAAAATATCATGAACTTTATCGATGCTTTCTGGCGTAGCAGCCTCAATTGGACGTCCCGAACGAGGTGCATCACATGTGAATGTACGATCACGTTTAAATTCATTCACCCAATTGTATACAATCGCAAACGCTGGTGCTATGAACATTATTCAACTCGGCTTTGATTTTTTTCGGCGTTATATGTAGATATTTTATCACGAAACTCATTTTTTTCCATTTTACAAAAAATACAATACAAAGGTTCGCTTTAATCGTCTACAGAAATGAAACCACGCGATGAATTCCGCTCAAAATTTGACAGTAATCAGCTGAGAGATGCTTGTCAAAAAGTAATGTGACATGACACTGCGAGTGCCCTCTGACAGATTTTCTAAGAACTTATTAACTTGTCCTCATATAGAGCTAGATAATATTACTCCATCAGTTATCAACAGTGAACACTTAACTTTATTAAAAAATCATCAAAATGTCACAACTAATAGTTTTAAAAAATTGTTAAAATGATGACAACTAAAAGAATGATTTTTTTTAAGAGTCATGAAAAATAACAATTGATCATGTTAAGAATACTATTTGAAGATATTATTTTATTATTTTTCAATTTTCTGTCAAATTAAAAAACAATTTTTCTCTTTTTTAAAACTTAATTTTTTCAGTTGTGTCACTTTGATATTATGAAAATAAATCTGATTGAATGTTTAGAGATCTAATTAGTCTTTAATTATTCGAATTTAATCTAGTTTTGTTATGATAACTGGAATTTCATTGTATCTGTTTAGATAATTATCATATCCTTTCTTCGTTTTTTTTTTCATTTTTTAAAAGTATCTCAAGTTATTTTTTACTCAAGATATGCCATCACTTACTCAGGAAGAACTTTGCGCCCAGTTTGTGCACGAAAAGGGGTAGAATGATCGAACCAGGGATGCACGCAAGGCCAATGTATACGGTGTGCAAATAGACGGAGGGCGCAATTATCGTGTCGCATCCATAAGGGTCGAAAAAGGTCGTATTATCTGACAAGGCGGATACTATACACACTGACGTCGTCTCGCCAGGATTCGCGTGCTCGAACTGCTCGAACCTTGAAAACAATGCAAAGATTATGGATTATTACTGAAATATTACAAAATAATCATGAAATAAAGAAGATGAAGCTAAGAATACAAAAAGATAAGAAAATGAGAGTTTAAATGAAATTATGGGCGCACAAGAAGAAATAAAGGAAAGAAAAAAAAATATAAAAAGAAATTTATTTTTAATGGAACAAAATATTGTTTGGACTTTCAAATTTACAACTATCAGATTCTAAAAAAAATTCTGTCATTTTTCCAGAATTACAAAGTATAATATGTATCTTGGTATAGGCTCCAACGAATAAATCTAAGAATAGATGTAAATCTTCTTGAGAAAAATTGACAAACGTTTCAATCCTTTCGATTGGGTCTTATAGAGGTTTCAGTAAAAATAAAAATAAAAATAAAAATTAGTGATTTATAAATTTAATATAAAAGATGCGATGCGAAGCAAATTGGAATATCGTTAACATATATTCACAAACTGATAATAATGCTATCTGTTGTATTTAACAAAGTATTCAAATCTAACATTTATCTGTGATTTAATAAAGTTGAATAAGTCATTATAACATAAATCAAATCAATAAAAGCTTATAAAACGTATAATAATGTTAATGATGATATGTGAGATAAGATGTTAGCATAAAGAGTATGTGAGATGTCAAAATCACTTGTCGTTACTCATAGGTATAAAACATAGTGATAAATAAATATAATATAAATATAATATGTTAATAAATAAATACAATATATGTACATGCTTTATACAATAAAAAGAGAAATAAAACATGGAAATGTCAAAATTTTTTAAATAGATCTTAATATAATGGATCTAGAAATTCCTTTAACCCATTTTTTGTTTGTTAATAAAAATTGATTCTGAAAATAAGTCATTTATTATAATTCTTTTCTCTATCTATGATTTTTGTATGATTCCAGTCAAAATCATGATTATGTTACAATCTCTATTCAGAAATTACGGATTTTTATTTCGTGTTCCTTTTGATGTGATTGCGATGTTCATCTAATCTAGTGTTCTTAAGCAATCGTTTCGTCTATCCTACGTAGATGCATTATTCCTGATAAGATCACATTCCTGACAATTAATGACTCTGTATACTACGTTGATTTGTAAAAGAGATATCTATTTATCTTTTTGATTTCTAATGAAAGAATTCAGTTTGTTTAATCCCATTATAGGCAAGACGAACTGCTCTATATTGTATTTATTTATCACTATGTTTTATAACTAACGACATTGATTTTGATCTCTCACATACTCTTTGAATATTTTTGTGATAACATATCTTATCTCACATATCATTAACATTATTATACGTAAGTTTTTTATTGAATTAATTTGATTTATGTTATAATGACTTATTCAACTTATAGATAATTTGAAATGTTAGATTTGAATATTTCGTTAGATACGACAGACAGCATTATTATCAATTTATGAATATATGTTAACGATACTCCAATTTGCTTCGCATCGCATTTTTTATATTAAATTTATACGTCATCGATTTTATTTTTATTTTTACATTGAGAAAGACCCAATCGGAAGAGTTTGAGTGAAACGTTTGTCAATTTTTCTCAAGAATAAAGTATACGATTTCACATACGCCTATATTGGCTCGCATTGGCTGATTTACATCTATTCTTGGATTTATAATATGTATGATGCGAAAGAGTATTTTCCGGCCTAAGAACTTGAAAAAACTGATAAGATATGCGCGTAGATTAATGACGAAATTTACCTAGTGAATAATTCTGGGAACCAGACCATCAAAGTGTAGTAGCTACTGGTAAGTCCGAATTGAATGACGCAGGCGAGTGCGGTATTGCGTAAATAGGGTGGCTTGCAGAGCGCACTCGTCAGATCACGTATTTCCGCGAATAGAACCTTTAGATCCTTTCGCTTAAGTAGCTTCAGCGACCTGGTGCTTTTATCTTGATGTTTCGCTTTCTCTTGTAAGCATTTCACCTGGAATAGAAAAAAAAAGAAAAAATAAAGTAGAATATTTAATTTTAAATTGTTGTTTTTTAGAATACACTAAATGTTCTTTAAATATTAAATATTAAAAATGTTCTTTAAATATTAAATTGAAAATGACGGACTTAAAGTCACTTTTTAATTATATTTTTAATGTAATTTAAAATATCAAGTATTTTGGAGTCACATATAATAATAATTAGTTTATTTTATCATTAACATTTATTAGACATATTCCATCAAACACTTATTGGGTTCCGGAAAGTGCCGATATTGAAGGAAAATTGAAACGCAGAAGATTTAAATTTTAGTATACATTTATTATATTTAAATCTTTTGCGGCATGAATTTTCCGGACAAATAATTATTATTATCAATTATGTAGGAAGCTCAAACATGATGAGCAAGACTACAAAAAATGTTGACATTCTAGCAATCAATTTGAGCGTTTTATATAATTATTTGGTAGTTTAATAAAATCATTTTCAGATTTATATCTATTATTATAGCTGTTACAATAATTAATTATTTAGATACTTAAGTCACTTTTTCTTGCGTGTTTATTTTTTTGTATTGATGGTTCAAAATATACACATATAAGAGAGTTTGACACTGGTTTTTATTATTTTTATATTGAGAAAATTAAAGCAATGGTACCGGATAAGTTTCAGAATCAGCGCCGGTATTTCGCGAGTAAATCCACTTGAACACTTCGAGGGCAGCATCAGTTTCGCCACACTCCAGCAGGAACTTTGGGCTCTCGGGGAAAGTAAACAGCCACAAGCCAAGCATGAGTGATGGCAGAGCACAGAGTGCGACAAAGAGATTCCAAGATTTGAAATAGAATGTGTTGCTCACGATAATGAAATCCATGGGGATGATCAGCCAGGCGATTACTAAAACTTATTCAACTTAGATGCCAGTTTCTCGAACTCTTGTCTCTTAAGAGATAGATTATAGGAGTACTTACGCGGTAGAACTATCACACCGACCGTCCAGAACATCTCCATCCAACAGAGACAGCGTTCGCGGTATTTCGTGGGTTGAAATTCACCGAGATACGGAAAGCAGATGCCCATGGCGCCGGTCACGCTGCATAATAATTAAAACTTTTAACTGAGTATTAAAATCATTTTATATAGAGTTGTCTTTAAGTATTTTAAAGACTGATTCTTCACATTTTAATTCAAAACGAAAACTTCATATGATTATATTTTCGAAACGTCTCAATTTCAAAAATATAGAGTATTAAAAGAAAAATATTCTTTTTTTAATTTCGAAAATCATTCAGGTTTTGATGAACTTTATTAAATGTATATAAAGTTTTATCAAAACCCGAATGGTTTTTGAAATTTGCGAAAAAAATGAAATTTTTTTTATCTTTGGCCTTATATTTTTGATTCTAAACTATTTCGGTCGTAGAATATAATTCTAATTATGATGTAAATGTTTATCATACCGGCCTATAATTTATTAATCGAAGATTAACTTTAGCTTTAGAGTCTTTAGCAGAGTCTATTCTATCATACTCACGCAAAACCGTTGAAAAACCGGAAGATCAGAAACACCCAGAAGTATTGCACGAACGAAGACACGATGCCCACGATGCCGTCCATTAGCAGTGTAGCTATTAACACGATCTTCCTGCCCTTCGTATCAGCCAGGCATCCCCATATATACGATCCAATTAACATACCTGCAAAAGTATCTCAATTGAGACGACTTTCTCCTAATAAATAAAGTCAGCATAAACAAACGAAAGATGAAAAAAATATCGACCTAGCATTGGAGAGGCAGTCAGCCAACCCTTTGCGGTGGAATCCATCTCTAGATCGCATTGTGCTGCTGGGAGTACGAACGAAAGTATCGTCACACCGATCGCCGTGTCCATGTAAATTAGACCACAAAGGGTTAGCAGCATGTAATGGAATCTTCCAAAACCTAACGCACATTCAATAAAGATAATTAATATTAAGGATTATCTTATGAATAATCCCGCAAAAATTCTATCTTCAAATAATCTTCTTTTATATTTCAATAACTTGAATTGTTAAAAGATTTTTGTGTTTTAGACTGTGATTAAATTGCAGAATTAATAGGCACTTGGACATTTGATCGAAATTGGGTTATTAGATTTACAATTTCTTCACAAATCCTTGCCTGTTACGGTGATTGCATGCTCGAAGTCGGCACCTCCGTCTGCCAGGAAGTCGAGTCCTGAACAAGAAGAATAAAATGTAAGTACTTTCCAATTAAATTATTCTAAATTTTTAATCCAATAAATTGGAATAAAAATTGTTATAAAAATTGTTATAAAAATTGCATAAAAATCGACGCATTCTATAATTTCTGAAAGAATACCAAAAACCTTTTCGTATTTTATAATATTTTATCAAAAATTACAGAATGAAGAGTCTTAGAATGTTCCAGAATTAAATATTATACGAAAATTCTAGGAAAGATATAGATTTCTTTGATATTTTTGTAAAGTATTCCAATAAGCTTAACAAAAATTTGAAAAATTTTCTAAAAAGTTATAAAATTATTCTGAAAATATAAAAATTTTGAAAAGTTGTATAACAAATTTTTACCAGGATATACAACAATTGTTTATGATAATATATTATTTACAATAATAATCATTATTTAAATATTGAAACTCACCCATGGTCGCCGCTTAAATCGCTGGACGTTCTGCAGGTGTTCGCGCGCCGGAAATTCTCCTTCGTGGACGTGCCGTCGCAATGCCGTCGTTTCCTGGTGCTGCTGCTGCAGTTACCGCGATGTTGTTCTTGATGAGGGCGACGCCCCGCGTTCATTGGTGAACTGTGAACACCCAAGGTGGTATCCCGTCGGCGTCGCTACCGTGAATTCCACCCCTAACGTAGGCTACCCCCTCGGGAAAACGGCGTCAATTGACAGATAACAGTACCAGTATAAGTATTCGCGAAATTTCTTTCTTCGCGGAGTTCCCTACGGAGATCTCTACGGAAAGAAAGACGGACGATCGACAAGTAGCTGCTTCCTTGCGCGATCGCGATCAGATGAATGATCATGGACCATGGAATGACATCGCGCACCTTGACTTCCAGAACAAGCCTGAGGCTAATTCGAGATAAGATATCATCTGCCTCCAGAGAAGAGATGCTGGGGAGCTTTCGGTTTTTCTCAAAATGATAAAATCCGCGAGAGGAAAGAAAGTGAGAGATTTAAAGGTATGAAAAAAGACTTCACGATCATTTAAACAATTGAAACAAAACGTGAAGAAAAGCTGACATAAGTTAAAATACTTTAACATTTCCAATAGAGCTAATTTAAAGCAATTAAACGAACATAAATTATTGCTTGTGACACATATCTTTAATAATTATTCAATTATTATTTCTCAAACTGAAAAAAATTAAGGATCTTAATTTCACGGATTTTTCATCGCATCATGACTCGTATCGATCTTTTTTAATTGCTATAAATATATTTAGTAATATATGTTTTTCTTAAAAATTTCTCTGTTAATTTTCTGCAATAATTTTGCATGTGTAATAAGATGTGTACATCTTGATACAGAATAATTACTATATTTTTGTTGTAAACTCGCAAACATATAATTTATAGCCCGAATACGCGGAAGTTGATGAGCACATCTATTTGATCGCTATTATTTCGTCGCAATTTTACAAGATAACGCCCCTTCGTGAAATTGTGTCATATGTGTCATACGCGCAATATTTTATTACGTCATTAATTTGCTCGAGTTTCAATCATGATAAGAGATAAGAGATTTGCAGCATCAGACATGATACCAAAGTTGTCATATTAATTTATTATTGCACGTGAATTATGAATATATTATTTATCAGACACGTTAATAAATCTGCGACGAATATTTTCAACGATCATCACGCAATAAATTATTAACATTTTTATTCGTTATTTTTAATTGCTCTTATTTATGATTTTGTAAGGCAATTTTTTAGAACTGTAAATATTAAAATCAAATATAAAATACTTATAATAATTTTTTTAGTTACTTTCTTAATTCATCTGTTGACAATCACAAGTACATTCATTACACGGTTTCATATCATCAAATTCTTTGCGAAACGTCATAATATGCATACCTCGAAGATTATTTCGCGCTGATTACGATGTTGATAGATATTGCGTAGCATGTAGGATTTTGAGTAAATTGGGATGAAATGAATAAAAAATGATGTTTTTTTCGGCAAGATAAAATTTGTTTTTAAATAAAGTTTACAACAAAAAATACAATTTAGGAGCTTTCAATGAATTTTAATTCATGATCGTACTTATTTTTATCAAGCTGTTTGAATTTTAGACTATTTGTATAATTATACAATTCAAAAAGTTTTTATTTTAATTCACCCCCACTTAATAAAAATTTTGAAGTGCTACAAATTCTGACGACGCTATCATTCAGTGTGAAAAAAACTTTAAGATATGTATTAATTTATTCATAGATAAATGAAACTGAGAAGAAAAAAGTACACTATTCATGAAAATGCAATTGCTTACGCGCTTATAGAAGATAATAACAATTCCTGATTTCAAGTATTTATTAATGATACTATTATCAAGATACGTCATACAATCAATCTGTGATGTCAAAGATATGTCATATCTCGTATTGAGATATACTGAGAAACTGTAGTACGAATATTTGTTCGAAGATACGACGGTAACAAATATCGGTATAATAGCTGAGAAAGAATACATAAGAAAATCTAAAATTTCGCAAATAATTTTATGAAATTTTTAAGTGTTAATAAAAGAATATTAGTACGAAACCTCAACAATCTTGAAATACAGGTGATTATAAAGAGACAGAAAAAATTTATTTTTTTCTTTTAAATAATGATCTTTAACAAAGAATATTTTCTTGATAATAATTTTAAAATATACTTATTGTAAATTTTAGAAAAAATTGTTATCAAGGTTGGATAATACTAAGTTAAAAAGTTAATTAATTTTAACTTTATTTAATTATATTTTAGACTCTTAATTTTTTAACTTTACATAATTATATTGTACCAGAGTTGGATAGTAAGCGTTATACGGATCCCTATTTGGATTATGCTTATATTCTGTCTGTCGGAAATACGTTTTTCTAATTTTAAATAAATCCAAATATTTCATTTATGTTTAAGCAAAGAATAAAGCAAAGAATAAGTTTGAAAGCGATCCATTGTCATGACCTAAAAATTACTATTTTCTTGAAAAATACCCAGAAGTGCAATTTACTGTTTTATAGAGATTATTTTTTGATGTCCCAGAATAATCACGTAAAAGCCGATCAAAATTTATATGTGAGTATAAAATACATATGTGAGTCTCTCCTTATTAAAAAGTTAATTTTTTAACTTAGTTTTTTAATTTAATTAAAAAGAAAGTTAACTTAAAATCATGAAATAAAATAAAACTTTAACTTTTAACTTTTAAATTACTCCAGATAGCAAAATGTCTGCAGCCTTCTAGCAGACTGTCAGCAAGTTCGAGCAGAAAATGATGACAGCCATCAACTGCGTCCGCATTAGTTCTGTTAACATCGCCTATCGATATAATATGAAGACAAATTGTTGGCAGAAACTAAGCAGATCCTGCCGATATTATCTGATTTGCAGATTTTGTTACGTTTTTTCTCCGTTAACAGTGTACATCTAATATGTACATCTAATTCTGTTATTATTTTGTTGGCATAGTATATAGCAGACATTTAAAAAATCTACTTTTTACAGATTTAGCTTATCTGAAACCTTTTTTATTAATTTAACTTTTAATTCAGTTAATGTCATTATGGATTAACTTTTATCTTAACTAAGTTAAATTTTCAAGTTGTTAATTTTAACTTAACTTAGTTAAAAAAAAAGTTAATTTACTCAACCCTGCTCATTATTATGTACTCAAAACAAGAATCTTTTGGAATATATTATACAAAATTAATCAAAGAAGTGACTTTATAAATAAATGGAATTTGTTTTAATAATTTTGATTGGAGGATTTTTACTAAAGATTCAAAATATATTTTGAATAAATTTAATGCTTAGATTTGTGACTATGTAAACTTTTGAAATATTGGAAACAAGTAATTATTACAGTATATGTTTTTCTTTGTGTATCGCGTTTTTCATATTTGTCATCAACATAATTTAGTATCATAGATAGCTTGAAGTGGAAATTATAAAATTTATACAAAATATAATATTTTTTTTAATATTTAAATATAATATTTTATACAAAATATTAGACAGACCACTTTATCTGAATATAGCCTTCTTTATTTATTTGTATTGACATTACATTAAAATTTTTACGAGTTAAATATTAAATTGAGAAGTGCAGAAGAATTTTTTCTCTTCAAATTTTATTTAAGTAAAGTTAGAATAGAGTGATTGAAAAATTCCTATCTAGAAAGAAAAGTTTCAAACGTACTTTCGCTTCGCTGTAAATTTGTAAATTCGCTTTCAATTTTACTTGGCATATTTTATTTAACAGATCTTTTGCATCAATAATCTAATTATGTTTATTAATTGTAATATATATATATATTTTCAAAACGTTCGAAGCATCACGTTTGAAGAACGTGTAACTCGCGGTCGTATTTATGAAACGCCAGCGTGACATTAAATGATCATAAAACAGTAGCATGAAAGATGCCACTCTCTCCTACGTATTATTTGTCTGTCACGCTTCTCTCTTGGCAAACAGAACCTTCGCGAACGATACTATCTGACAATCGCTTACAGCTAATAGGGAAGTGTAGAGGTAGTCTACTTGTACCTATTCATCATCTATGCGATTTAATCCCTTGTTTTGTTCAAATTTTCCACGTGATAAGGCTTATGAAAATGACGATTCATCAGCATTGTTATCCCACAAGTACAAAATAATTGTGGGCAATTCTGTGTTACGGAAAGCGAAGGCGTCAGCTAATCGCCTGACAAGATCAGTTTAATGTGCAACTAATGCTATTTATACAAATGATGAATGAACGTGTTCACATTAGGCCGAAAATAATTTTAAGTGTGTATATAATCGCGTAATCAGATCGATTAAGATTTCAGAAAGATCAGATCGAAAAATTTTAGAATAGATATAATCGTGGTAAAATTCCTATTTCAAATTGAGGACAATTAGTCATCCTTTTATTTCTGATGTTCCTAATATCACACTATATTCTTTAGCTCAGTCCTCAGTAAAAAAATTCTCATTCCTGTTATCATGATATTTTAATCAATTCGCTGATGGATTCGAAATCAATATCTTATGCTAAAACTGCGAGTGAATAATTTTGTCTTTTACATGGAACTTTATCTAAAAGGATTTTTTTGAGTCGCTAATTTTTTACGAATGTTTGAGTCATTTCAATAGTTTGAGTCTTGGTCAAAAATATTAGGTGCTTATATTTTTTTTATTTTTCTAGAATTCTTTTATTTGCTTTATCATCTGTTGATTATTGACATCATAGTTTAAAGGGTTCGTAAAAGGATAATTTACAGCAAATGCCGTAAATCAACCATTTTGAGCTAATTCAAACAACACAAAATCTAAAATTATGACATAAGACGTCTTCAAGTCGTCTTTTGGACGCAAAAATGTCTTATGACCTAATTTTAGACACTTTTTGTTATCTGGGAAAACTTTAAATAATAGTTAATAAGATACCTAATATTTTTGGCCAAGATTGTATTATTTGAGATATTTTATCTCGATTAAAAAGAATCGATTGATTTAATGTTGACAAACGCATATATAGGCTGTTGACAAACACGTATATGGTTTTCGATTACAATCAAGAATGAAGTCCAAAAATAAAGGACATGTAAATATATAGACTTATCTATATGTAAATTATATTTTTCTTCTTAAAGTTTCTTCTTAAAGTCGTTAAAGCAATTATGCAAAAATTAAAATGTATTTTTAAAATATATCTTTAAAAAAATCATTAAAGAAGATAGTATTTTTGACAAGACATTATGCTATCTAAATCCAATTAAAAATAAAATGATATACTTAAATATTAATATTTCTCTTTAAAAGATTACTTTTTACTTTTTACTCCTAAGATTACTTTTTACTCCTAGTATTCTTTTATAATAAAAGAAAAATGTAAATTTTAATGAATGTTTATTTGAATTTATTATCAATTGAATATTTAATAAATGTAAACATATATTTATTTGGTACAAGAATCATTAATTTAATTATTACGTTTTTTATTTAGCAAATATTTATTTCCCGTAAATAAACGTTATACTATTGAAACAATTATTCATTAAAATTTAATAATAAATTTTTTTTTCAGTGTAGTATCATTAATTTGGCTTTTAAAATGTGAATCGTATAATTTACTTCAGATTCATTTACCTCTAAATTATAATCTCCTGGAGAGGGTGACGTAACGTATGTGATATTTATTGTTTTAAGAATGGCGTGTCTGTATTTATGTATACTTTTATCTGTCTGATAATAATTATATTTACGGGTATTTAAAGTCGGGTATTTAAAGTCCAATCGAAGATATATTCATCAACGATATATTATCGACGTAGATGGATATCGTGATTGTGATCGTCTAGACTTAATCGGCTGTAAAAGCCGATTGATAATAACACGGCAAGAACTCCTTTATTCATTAATGACTGATTAATCCCGCCAATTATTAATTATACGATGAAGTAATTTCGAAAAAATACAAATAGAATCTCTTTCTTACTGAAATCATTGTTCTCATAAAAGAGAAATCATGAGATTGTTGGCACTCAAGATTAAAAAAGATCAGTTCTTTTCAATCCGATCTGATTCAATTGTCATATTATTGATGTCTTGGTAAGCTCTTATTGTATTTCTTTCGACGTCGATCCTCTGGTATCACAATAGATGAGTTGTATACAATATCTTTTGATATCACAATATATTGTGTGCACGAAAAAAAAAGCGATTTTGTTGAAGTAGCTAAAAATTTAGCTAGATTTAAAAATAATTTTATGAGACTGTAGATGAATATGTAGAACATTCAATCATGATGAGTAAGCACGAGCATTCTATATAAATTATAATCTAGTAATAAATTAATGGCTATTGGGAATTAGCACTATACAAAATACGCGATAGCTCAGTGTCAACTACTATGTCATATATCTGACTTTTAATTAAGAACAATATTTTAACTATACATGTTTCGGCTAATTTTTTAACTATCTTCAGTACATACTAAGATCAATGAAATAGATGCATTAGGTATATTCCTTCTGTATTTTGTATCAGAAATGTTTCTCTCTGAAATAATTAATAATCCTTTTATATAAAACATAACTAGTTGGATGATGTCAGAATGATTAAGCACCTCCAGCGAAACATTGCTGAAAAACGTCAATGATATAAAAATCTTATATGTTAAAAACAGTATTTAAAAAATAACTTAATTTAGATAGTAAAATTTGTTCTTATTTAGTTATATACAAGTGCACTGTGTTGTTCTGACAGATTTAAAATGTGTCCATACATTTTATATAATTGTTTTAATTATTTTAATTCAACTAAATTATTTTCAGACTTACATAGTTAAATTTTTAAATACTTCAATAAAACCATTTTTTTCCGTATGATAATTTTGGTACTGTTATATTCTTAGTGATTTTTACTTAATTTAAAGCAACACTTTAATTGATAGTAAAAAAACTATCAATTAACAGTAATATAACAGCAATGTAACTGTTACATGTGTTATATTACATTTATATTGTTTAGAAAGAAATCATAATATTGATATTAGTTGTTTATTGAGTTGCTTATCATTCTATTATACAATATAGAATTATATTGTCCAACAAAATATGAATTATCTTCCAAATTGCTTGTGATTGAATATATAATTGTTGTTTTTATACCCATTTTATCGTGTAAATGAAGAGATAAACGTAAATACATTCCTCACCCTCTTTAGAGAAATGATGCTGAAGCAGGAATGCGCGAAAGCTCTTCGGAATTGAAATGAGATACGTCGAATCGACGAATGGACGCGATGTTTCCTCGTGGGTGACAGCAGTCTCGTCATTCACCACTTTCGGTGGCCGCGACCCTAACTGCTTCGGGCTACGACGCGATATTTAGACGAATATGGGCCAATGGCAAAGGAACGCGCAGGGTCGACAATAGATTCTTCAGCGCCACGATAGGTTCTTCGCACATCAAGATAATTGCACTATATCAAGATAATGGAAAAGCTTCGTTTTTCTATTTAGACTCTGGACAAAGATTCCAAGTTTTTATAAAAGAATTGGGAAATTTCTCTTTTAGATGTAAATTGAAACCAAATAATAGTTAACTTTCTAAAAGAAGTGCGCGATCTAATATTATTTGAAAATTATGCACGTATTTAATTTAATTTCAAGTAATAAAGCTATAAATACATAAAAATATATAAATGTACATATATATGTACATATAAATATATAAAGTATATAATATATATAAATAATACATATATGTATAATTTTTATTCGACTTTATCCTACAAAGATAAAAGTCTCGTTAGCTAAAATACTCTATATATATATTATAATTTGACCAATTATTCTTCTTAATAAATTGAACAGATGAATATAACCTAATTGTCATTTTTAGTAATAAATAAAGGCTTAAAGATGTCCAATCTTTTTTCTCACGTCGGCCCTGCGGAAGCGATTGGCGTACCGACATACCCGGGATGCCTTAATTAGAACAAGTAAGGTTCAAGCGAAAACTATAATTAATTGTAACTCTATTGACGTCTGCCAAATCGACACGGCAGGTAAATATATGTGCGCTCATAAAGCACTTCTTCCATCCGTCCATTGATGTCCATTTCATCGGATTTTCAGATCATGATCGGATTCTCGAAACCATCCGACGACGTTTCGTCTTTCTTCAGAATCTTTGGATCTCATTACAATTTTGAACTCGTATTTTCGCCATGATACAGTATTCCCCTCCTTCCTCCGTCGCGATACCTTTCCCTTGGCAACTCATCAACGATAATGCATCCCCTCGAGTATTTAACACCGTCGGCGACATTAACGGCAATGATGACGACAATGAATATTGATCCCCTGCGGTTTAAAAGCGTGTAGAAAATATAGTCACCGCACGTTAACGAAACTCCTCTGACGCGTGGATTCTCGTGGACGTAATTTCCTGCGAGGAAATTGTATCCTGCCGCATTCGTCCACGTTCTTTTAAAAGGCCGGAGACGAGAGAGGGCGGTTTCAATCGGCTTCCCGTCGTCCTTCGGAGAAATAAACCTGCGTCTTGAAGTGTATTACTTCCGAGGACGGGAAAATGTGGATTGATTCTCGATGTTTTATAATGTTTGATGATTTGAAGTCCGAGAATAAAATCCAAAGCAGCGAAGAAAGCGAGATTCTCATCCATTTCAAATTCTAAAATTTTCTTTGTATTTTTTTATCGACATTGAACGTTGCATTATTTTCTCTCTGCAAAAAGGCTTTCGTTTCTAATACAACTTAATACTTAGTATCAACAACTCGTTTAAAAAAGAAGAGAATATATTCGTAAATAAAGATGTTACAAGTAAGATATTTGTTTCATATTAAGAACATTTTTTTACACAAGTGAAAATAAAAAAGAATTTAGGAGCCTCTCGCATAATAAAAATATTTTATATTTGTGTTAAAACTGACTTTATTATAAAATTCTTAGAGTGAATTTTTTATATGAATTTTCCAAATGTAAATTTAACGTACACACA
>Ga0157364_1000899_pt1 | contig 23242 bp, 11 predicted proteins | sample AttsexASBM2_FD_111476 | JGI IMG/M metagenome (GOLD analysis project Ga0157364, IMG submission 111476) | Fungus gardens microbial communities from leaf cutter ant in Ribeirão Preto, State of São Paulo, Brazil - Atta sexdens ASBM2 | ecosystem: Host-associated > Fungi > Mycelium > Unclassified ...
GAGGAGAGTTAGATGCCAATTTCGGTAATAAAATGAATATGAACAAAAAATTATGCGCGATATTAAGCTCTCGTTAATTGATTTAATATAGATAATATTGATAATTTCATGAAATTCTTCTTTTTCTTTTACTTTCCCAAGAAAAATGGAAAAATTGATTTTTTTATTCGAATATAATCTGAATATCTCATTACTATTTTGACATTATTTTGCTTCGTTCATCTTAACATTGACGATCGCCAAAGTTTGTCGATAAATTTCCACTGACGATGAGCTTTCCATTCTAAATTACTACGTGTGCGTGACGCTAATGTTGATCTTAGTTTTTATTTAATTGTTTTTTTAATTAATCATGTGAAAGTCAAGGATTGTTCCGTGGATCGCCTTTCAAACCGTCAAATTCAACGAACAGAGAAAGTCTCATGGATCGAGGAGCATATTTATTTTTTGTAATTATCTCTAACTGTTTTAAACGAATAAAATATCGAGATAAAACATCGCAAGAACAATAATAATAAACATACGAATTCAGAAGTTGCTAACATGAATATACGAAGAGGAAAAAGAGACAAAAAACGATTTTACTGAAATATCTAAAAATTTATGTAACTAGATATTATGATATTATGATATAAGTGGTATAGATATGAAAATAATTTTTTTGGACTATAAAGATAACTAATATAGGAATCTCAAGCTGACAAGTAATGATACAAAAAATTTTTCGGTACATTTTAATAATCAATTTGAGTGTTCTACATAATCATTTTGATGATCTATAACAAAATTTTCAGTATCTGCAGTTAGTTAAATTTTTAGATATATTTCAGCAAAACTGTCTCTTCCGTAAGATGCTTAACTCAATTTTAATTTAATAGATTTCTTGGCAAATTAGAGTTTAGAATATATGATAGAATGCATCTGTTTCGCAATTTTTAAGAATGATTGTATTGCGGCTGTTTCAATAAAATATTAAAGAATCTTCACTTTTCTTTTGATTGCACAATGACAATTTTTTTTACTTGTCGACAATTTGCATTCAAGTTGCTATAAATATACGATTCAATTTTTGTTTATAAGTATTTATTTGTCGAAATTCATGTTTTTTATTTTGTATTGTTCTAGAAATTTTACGACACGTTACAAAACTTTTTTTTACATAATAAATCATAAAAAGTATGGAAACACGTGCAACTTTAACATAAAAAAATAGTCACTTTCCAATGTAACATAGTGAATCATTTTATCTTTGTTTAAAGGCAAACAACAAGGATGTAATGATTCATTGTATTACACTGTGTCCTTATTGAAAATGCCCAATGCTGTTCGTTATAATCAATATTGTTGGTAGTTTTTGTCTTGTGATCTTTGGATTTTAGTCTTGCTTTGTTGAGTGATTAATGATAGTTCAAAGAGGTTTGTTTTTAGATAATTATGTTTTATGAATCTTACAACAACTATCACTAATTATAAAATTGTATTTTAATGTCTCACACAATTGATCAACGGTAGTTGCGAATACTCACGCTTTTGGATGATTATATTTTGGAAATTTCGTAACAACGGTAATATAATTATTATGTACAACTTTTTTACAACTATTTTATTACATGAGTTTCAGAGAGTTTCGTTTTAATTACATAGATTTCAGTGCTGCAAAATGTTTTAACATTCTAATTGATTACAAGTATGTCAAAACATTTTGCAATATTGTTTATTATGATTGAGCGTTTTATATAATTATTTTAATAACAAAATTATTTTCTTGCTAAATTTTTAGATATTTTTAGATATTTTTAGATATTTTAGCATAATCATTCTTTTTGTATAATTATACAATTATACTGAAAGAAATGCATTAAATCAAACTCATAATGTTAAATTATATCCAATTTGAGATATCTTTAATTATTTCTGTAAGTCGCTACTGCTCTTACTTAATATGTCATTAATTTATCTAAAACAATGAAGTTAAACAATTTAACTTAAAAAAATGTATTAAATTTGACTTAAATTTAGTTTATTATTTAATAAATGCATACATTAATATGAACATTTATTTTGAAATTATAATCATAGAAATGGATTCATTTAAATTTTGACATACATGGAAATTAAAAATATAATAAGAAAATATGATTTAACTCAAGGGGAGTTGTTGGGCTACTCTTTTAATATCTAATAATGTACTGACGCCCCCTTTTTATTCAATAATGTTAGATCAATAATATAATATTAATATCAAATAAATTATAAATACAATAAATATTGATAATATTGTAGATTGTGTGTTCATATTGTTGTATTACTATAGATAGAATATTGACGATCCAGATTTCTTGATTCTCGAGCTCACACTGAGAAAAATGTTTGATTGAAAATGAACGAACCAGAAAATTTTAATTTATCAATCGGAATTCTGATTATGAATTCTAGAATTGTAATAGTTTAATCAGAAAATGCTATTTTGTCCATTTTCAATCAGAATTCTAGTTAATTCAACCATTTTTCTCAATACGTGGTGGTAGGAGAGTAATGCTCGAGAATCAAGAAATCCGGTTCATCGTCAATCTATCAATATTAATCACAATCAAAAATATTATTGTTTGTTGGTACTACTAATAATAGTTATAATTGACCATATAAAGTCCATATTATGTATTTATAGAGTTTCATGTGCGATATAAATTCAAGAACTTGTGCAGTTTTCGCTCGCAAGCTTCCCTACGTTTTGTGTGATCTAGAAGGTCACGCGCTCCGCTCTCCTTGGCGAATGTACCTTGAAAAATGTATTTGAAGGCACGCATGCACGCATGAAGCATCACGGCCGGCTAATCGCCGTATGGTGGAGTCAGTGAGTCAGTGAACCGTCCTCAGTAGCAGTGGTGGCGGCCAGCGGTTCGGTTGGATACGCCGGTTACTTAACGTATTGCGATAGAAAGTCGACGATACTCGACGACACTAGATCGAGTTGGATCGAACGGTACCTAATCACCGCCTTTGGGAATTCGGAATTGCTGCGAGCAACCACCGTCGCGGGATCCTCCGCTCTCTCGAGAGATTTCCGCGCATCATTCTGATCTATGGCTCTCACGGGCCGCGCGATCGATGGAGCCGACATCCCGTAACGTTATTGATCGTCGATCCGATCGAAACGAGCGACATGCAGCGACGAGCAACATCTGATTGATTGACAGACGTATAGTGTGCATAGAACAGTTATTTTTCTTTTCTTTTTTTTTCTTTTTTTTTTGTGCTCTTACAATTGCCAAGTCTCTTCGAAAGTGAGGATGGAGTGCCTCATCGAACTCTTCCTCTTTTGCGGAGTTGTCTGCTACTTCTTTAACCTCAGGTAAATTAATCCTGTAAATTAGGAATAACTCTTATCTTATAAGTGACTTAAATGTTACTCTAAAAGCGGATTAAATCGACTATTTTATAAAATTTCGAACTATTTTATAGAATTATCAGTATCCTACGTTGTATTTTCTATAACATCACGATTATAAAGATAACGATTTTATTAAAAGATTAAATCATGAAGTACACAAAAAGTACATGAATGGAAAATATTTGTATTCGTGAGTGATATTTGACGTTAAACGTGATTATCCAATTAAGTTTTTAAGTCCAATTTTTTGTAAAGGAAGTATTCCGCGAATTGAAGATCATGGTCGCATTTAACATTATATAAATGAGATATAGATCTCTGCAGGTTGTAAATCATTTAAATGAATTTGTGGAGAAGAAGAAATATTACCCATTATTTTGTCGAGAATTTTACTTGCTTTAAGATTATTTCATATAATATGAAAATATATCTATTTTAACATTAAATGATTCGACGATAAGTAAAACTTTTTATTATTTAAGCTTTCTAATCATGCTAGAGTTCATTCATGACATTTTCAGATATATATAAACACATACAGAATGTTCCAAAATTTGCGAATATTAAAAATACTATAGCAAGAAAGGTCTCGAAAAAAATAAGTCGAAAAACTGTTTGCCATTTTTTTATTTCGCGTAGTAGTTTTTCAGATATGAAGGTTTAAAATGGATGGTAAAATGGATTTTATGATTAAGCAACTACTATTTAAATCTTTGCTCCGAATTGCTATGGTCAAACTAAATATCGATGTGCGACTTATGGACAACTGTTTAACCGTAATTCATAATTAGCCAGTTTTAAACAAAAAGTATTGTTTGAAATAAAAAATGATAAATAGATTTTTTTAAGGACTTTCTTGTTGTGATATTTTGAGTATCCCGCGAATTTTAGGACATCCTTTGTATATAGCATTTTTTAATGAATAAGAATTCTTGTTTACTATATACTGTGTGTGTGTGTGTGTATATATTCTAATTTATACAACTTTTATTTTTTTGTTAACGAGCTAGTGTAACGAACAAAATGCAGACTTCAGAAATTTTGAAAGACTAATGAATTGGCTTATTTTTTACAGTTTCTTCGCATATTTTTAGTAAGCCAAATTATAATAATTATTTGTAATCAAAAGATTAAAGTCCTTTATAGCAAAGAGCGTTGTAAATTATATTTATTCTGAAATTCTAGGACATTTATCACGCTTTATTAGATACTGATATGCGCTAGTGTTCCGTAAAGATCATTACAACGCACAACAAATTAAAAATTTAAATTTTAAAAATTTAAACATTAAAAATTTTTGAAATCAAAATCCTAGTACTAAAATGTCGAGGCTATAATAAGTTTTTGAATTATGCTAGTGAATTAGATGATCAAAGTTTTTGAATTCAGCTAGTGAATCAGATGATCAAAATTTACGCAAGTACAAAATATAGTACAAAGTATTGAAGATTAAGCTGAAAGCTGACAATTGATTTTCTTGTTAATATCGATATAAGATTGGAAAGGTACGATTGTCTTTTTATATACATAGATTTATATACATAGATTTCTGCAAACTTATTATGTAATAATAATATTTTCTTTTTTATATATTTTTTATTTTTACACATTTTGGTACACTAGGTAAAGCAAGCTCAAATGATATTTTATATCTTACAGACAAAATTGTAGTTATCAAATGTAGGTATCAAACTAGTTAACAAATGATATGTATTTATAATTATTTAACAAAATAAGCAGCTGTTATTACTAATATTCAAAAATTAAAAAGTCATTTAAAAAAAAATGCTATTGATTTTCATATGATAATTAGATTAGTATTGATGAATTCATGAATTCCTGAAATGACAAAGAATTTTATTTTCATGTGATCGTCTTTCAGTGACTCTTGAATAAAAACTGAGAAATAGAATAGCGTTTTGCAATCTTATATTAAATTTTTTTTATCTGCGATTTAATTTATCAAAATTTCACACAATTTTTATTATTGACATTTATTTAACATTTGAATAATCTCTTTTTCAGTTAAAACTTCATTATTTATAACTGAAAGAACATCACGTAGATCTAGCACGTGCTATTAGTTTCTTTCTTCATTTATAAATTTTTTATATGTAATAAAATAATTCTATCGATTTCCTATTAATAAATTACACAATGTGCTTTTTTCCGTTTTAATCTGATTGATTTTAATCTAATATTTTCCCAATTATTTATCGAATTAATCTCTTTATATTGATCGCAATAGAATGTTTATTTCATTATTGAAAATGATACATCTCGAAATATCTCGTTATCATTAAACGAGAACGTTGTATGCTGATGTAAGCCGAAAAAATATTCTTGGTTATCAGATTGATAGTCATCTATTTTCTGTTATACAGTGTTTATATCTGAAATAATTTAAAATACATTTTAAAGGTTATAATAAATTTGAAAATACATTTAAAGGTCTTTTCTTAGCATTTTTTACTTACTATATATTTTTATATTTTTATATTTGATTAAAGCCAAAATAGTCTGGCTTTTACATAAATAACGTTAATTAAATGAAATTATTAAAAAAAAACATTAATCAACTAAAATTATAAATCTTGACATATATAATGTTTTTAATACAATACAAATTATACTTACCTAATATATTGCAAGATTTTGCAATATATAAAGTTTGTTTTTTCCACATTGGAAAGAAAAAGAGTAAAAATGATCGATGTAAAAAATTTAATTAAAAAGAACAAATTTACAGACACTTAAAGGCCTATTCTGTAACTCTTAACGACTGCAACGATATCGTTACATTGTCATTGTGCAGATTTTGTAATAGTAAAAAAACTGCGCAGTGATAATTTAATGATATTGTTAGAAGTTATCGTTAAGAGTTACAGACCTTAAGTGTCTATAAGTTTGTTCTTTTTAATTAAATTTTTTAAGAGACAGACTAGGTCCTTTAATATTGCGATAAGTGCAAAAATTTTTATTTGAATTATTGGACAATGCTTTCTAAATATATTTTATAAAAATAATGTTTTATAATTTCTTTTTTATACCCGTTTCTATTAATGTAGATTAACTTTAAACTTGCTTCAATTTATTCTTCATTTTTTCTAATTTTTAGAATTAGAAAAAGATGAAGAATTAGTTGAACCTTCCCCCCCCCTCCAGTACAATTTAAATAAAATTAAACTTGGTACAAACGACAAGGGCGAATTCATAATGGTGTCATGATTCCCATGATCTCTACTTTGGGTATTTTCTTTCTTAAAAATATTTTATATAATTATTTTTTATATAATATTATATAATTATTATATAATTATTATAACAGAATGATATATATATATATACTTTTAATTTTTCTAAAATGCTTAATCACAATTTTAATATTCTAAAAATATTTTTAATTTAAGAAACTCCTAGATTCTTAAGGCTTACTGCTCTTTTATAAATATGTGCGATGTTATACAAAAATCTATGCTGCTGTGGCTTTTATTTTCCAATCAACATCGTAAGCGAAAAAATTTTTGCTCAAATTAAAAAATAAAGATAGAAAGGTATAGAAAATTTTCTTTTTTCATTTGATTGTTGGCATATGATATTGGAAAATTTGGCAACCAAATACAAATCCATCAATAATCCTCACTTTGAGAAGTTTTTGGATGTTCCGTTCCTATATGTGACAAACGAGCATTATAAGAAAAGCCAATGAGTTTTATTTTTTGTTAATAATCCTCTTAAAGAGAGTTTTTTAGATATAGAACCGCTCAAATGCTAATCAAATTACAAAATTATTGGAAAGTTGTTAAGTTGTTGCTATCATGTGTGTATATGCACTAGCGAACATATTGTTGACAGCTATCGAAAGTATTTTTGTTTTTTTTTTTTCAATAAATTTGCTGTTACAGAAGAAGATTCGTGAAAATATTCAACGTGATTATTCACCTGATGTTATCATTTGCCAATTGTGTCAAAATACACATTTATACGCAAAAGTGTATTGTACACGATTTTGCTCTTTATTATTCATTAGCCACATCTTGTCAAGCATGATTTCTATATGGTACACGCAAGGTCGATGGTAATTTTCATTTCCCACGACGCAATGTAACGCAATCACATTTAACGTTCGTGTTTTCATTGGAGCAAATATATTTATAATTGATTATTTGAATTATTCGAAATAATTATTATGCTATTATTATTTACATCTGAATTCAGTTTTATTATATATATTTACAGTTACATATATATTTCTTTTAATTACGAAATTTTTAACGAATTTCAAACAGATTTTTTTCGGCAATTATTCAATTGTCATTATAATCTTGGGATTTAAACATTTTAATGAAATAGATATAGCGCAATTGTGTTTTAAAATTATATGAAAATCTGTGCGATTTTTTATTTATCTAATTTCAGTAGCATCATTTTAAATTTTGTTATTAATATACAAAGGTGTGGTTCATTGTTTATTGCTATTAATTGATAATTTCCATTGTGATTAAAATGATTACATCATTCTACTAATTGAGTTATGTAGGTCGGTGAAGTAATGCGTGTGATTTAGCGAATTCGATTGGGCGCACTAATTCTTCCAATCGAATTCGCCATTAGTGTTGTTAATAATGTATAAGTTTCGATGTCGATAACCTGATCTGATATGATGGAAATAAATTCATAGAGCTTGAGTCGAAGGAATTAGCAAACAAGTGTTAACGAGCGTCTACGTTCAATTATTCAATTGTTAAATGTTTCACGATTTCGGAATAAAAGCATAATTTACTCTACAACATTGTTACTGCCTAGTACATTCATTCGATCTTTTGATTGACAAAAAATTGTTATTATGATTCATCGAAAATATACGAAAAGGAGTTAAAAGCCAGTTCATTAACTTTTTAAAATTCCTGACGTTCGCACTTTACTTTTATTACTTTAGTGTGTTAATAAGAAGAGGAAGTTGCATGAATTATCTGCACATACACAAAAATTATTTCATTAAATAATTCCGATATGTTTACATATTCATTAAATATAATCGTTCCTATCACTTTTTTTTAGCTATACCGGATGAGCAATTTAAATAAATGTTTTTCTAATCGCGATAACATAATAACACTCGTTATGACATATTTTTATTTGGATTTATTTTTATCGTAAAATGTATTTTGTAAAATGTATTTTGTTAAATAGTATATATAAATAATATAATTGATAGACTTAACATCCAAACCGAATACCATATTTTGATATTTTTCTAACTTAAAAGGAAGTTGATCGTTTCGTAATCATCCACATTTGACCCACGTTAACCCAGTAAACAGAGAAAGAAACGTTCCAGCAAAACATTTCAGCAACATTGTAATATTATTGAAGTATTTCAAAACGTTACTGAAATGTTTCTTTTTTAGTGGATAATCAGCTATAATTTCTCAAGGTTTTTCTAATGGCAAAATATTTTGAAAAAATAAAAATAAAAACAGAAGATAATTTTTCTAAGATTGTTAAGCTTTCTTATAATACAACATTCTTGATATTCCAAGAATTTAAGGATGCGGTGCACAAGTGGCTAATTCTTTGTCCCTTTATTCGCCTTCTCGTTTTTATCATGTCCGTCCAATGTTCAAGAGCTATTAATGAGTCATTTCAGAGTATGGCGGCACATATAATCTCCAGCTTTCTTGAATTACGTACGATCACAATATTATTCTCTTCTGCTCTTGGTTTCCCTCGGACCTCTTTTTCAAGTATCGAATATCCTTCTCTTCGCGTGATAGACTTATCAGTGTGGACTTTGACAATTATTGCTAATCAAGTCCAGACTCTTGCTTCTCTTATTTTTAAAGGCTATAAACATGGCCTATGTCTTCTGATGTATCAACGTATATTTATCGGTCATCCGCATTATCATATCAACATCGTCGGGGTACAGTTCATCTTTGTTACAACATTTTATTATAATTGATAGAGAATTGCCTCATATGTTTTTTTCTATTCTCTGAAATAATTCTTTTATTTATGTGATAATTAGTTGATTTACATTTATTTATTATTAGAACAATTCCTCAAAACTTCATTATTTACAACTGAAGAAACATCACGTACATCTGGTGCTATATGTCATTAATTTCTTTCCTTATTTATAATTTTGTTGTATGTGATAAAATAATTTCGATCGATTTTCTATGAATAATAAAAATAAAATAATTAAAAATAAAATAATTACGCGATGCAAATATATCTCTTTCCGTTTTAATTTAATTGTTTTTTTAATCTAATATTCTCCTAATTTATTTATTAAATGCAATAAGAATGTTTATTTCATTATCGGAAATGATACGCAAATATTTTTTTTTTAAGTCTTATTGAATCTCCTTAACCTTTAACTACAGTCAATTGAAGTTACACCTTTTTTTATCTATAATTTATTATTAGAACTTTACAGTACTAATTATATAGATTATACAATTATCCAAGTTTTGCTTAGAGTGCAAATAACACATTGCTGTTGTCAATCTATAATGGATATATTTTTTAATTTACGATCAGTATTTAATATTATTTTTTAATAGCATTTGTTATTTTTTATATGTAAAAGAATCATAGAGCGATATTCATAGTCCATTCTTATTTCAAGACTTAAATAATGTTTTAAGATGTTAATACGAAACCTTCTGATTGGTCCATGATTTTTTAAGATGATCTTGAATAAACAAGACTTTTTTAAGTAATGTTTTAAGATGCTAATACGGAACTCTCTGACTGATTCATGATTTCTTAAGATGATGAATAGAAGATCTTGAATATAAGACTATGAATACCAGTCACGGAAAGATTGCAATAAATATAAATTTTGTTATGAAAAATGACCGACCTGTCTGCGATACAGAGAAAAGTTGCAGATATAATCGGATCGTTTCTGCGGGACCGATTTTTTAATGTGACAGCATGCATTGCATACCCACGTATTTACACACAACATGCATAGATCACTTGAGATTTTGTGTAATGGTAAATGGAAGATAACTGCGGATATATTCCTTTCTCACATAGAAAACAATATCTAATCTCTATTCATATAACCAATACACGATATTATATTTGCATAAGAAAAATCCTGTGACCGAAAATTCTATACGCATTTGATTAATCTCATGATCTTTTACTCTGTCTAGAACTAAATTAGTCAATTTTTCCACAAATGAATTCGAAGTAGAAACAAAACTGGTTGCGAGAAGTTTACGTATCATTACATTTATACTGAAAAGAAACATAAACATTTTAATAAATAATTTGTTTGATAGTACCAATTAAATATTTACTAAATATAAAGATTTATATATTTAGTATAAAAACTATTAATTTGATTTAACATTTTTTTAATTAAATATTAAACAAATACTAAATATTTACTGCAAATAAATGTTTAGCTGGTATTATTCAAATAAATATTTAAAATTTAGCATACATCTTGTTCAGTTTACTTGCATAATTATGCGCGCGGATTTGCTTAAAAACTTGTATTCCAAGCGAAGCGTTAGAGGTGTACATTCTTAGCAAGCATGCATAGCATGCAAATGATCAAAACCAGAAGAAGTCAAAGCCAGATTCATGGCGGCCAAAGCTGAGATTCATTGAATTATAGATATTTATAGTAGATTTATAGACATCCTAATGTAAGATAAAAACACAGCTTCTTGAATGTTGATAGCGTTTTTATTAAAATTGTTTTCCTCTATAATTTAACAACTCATCTTAGCAGACAATTTCTTCTTGGTCTTTTTTATACATATATTTTTTTATAGTCGATTCCTAGATAAAAATTATTATACATATATACGCACGTCTGATGTAAAATTATTTTTATATGTGAGCATCCAACTTTTTGCACGCCTTTTAATTTTAATATTGAGCCAGCAGCGCCGCGATTTTTTTCGAAATGTCATACGATATAAAATTATCATTAATGGCAATTTAGTACAAAATGATTACTAAAAATTCTGATAGGTCCGATTTGATTCTGCTGATTTATAGAGCTTCTTAATACTGCACGCAGAGGCGTGCAAAAAATTGGATGCTCACATATAAAAATAATTTTACATTAGACATGCGCACATATGTATAATAATTTTTATCTAGGGATCAACTATAAAAAAGATATATGTATAACTATAAAAAAGACCAGAAAGAAATCGTATATTAAGATGAGTTGTTGTTAAGTTAACACGGTACAAAATTATTAATGGCAATTTAGTACAAAATTAGTACTAATAAATCTAATTCTGACAGGATTAATTCAAAATAAAAGAAAAATAGAAAAATAATATCAATCAATATGATTGAATTTGTAAATACTATTTTGTACTGCCGAAAACAATTCTATATTATGTATCATTTCCAAGGAAGTGGCACTGATAGTTTAATATTTAAGCTGGCAAGACCATAAAAAAAACACAGGGCAAAAATTAACGCAACTGAAATTTGTACTAATTTGTACGTACCATTGAAAGTCAGTTAATATTTTACATTTTTCTCCTTAAATGACTCTCTTTATTAGTATATAACTTTATTATATATAGTACTTACAATCTATGAGACATTCCACGTCAAACCGGACATCTTTGAAACATTGTATTTTTTTTTGCTAACATATTCTACAGATAAAAATATGAGACGTGTTTTGTGAAAAAAAATGTAATATGCATGCTTTTTTTGTGTATTAACGCATGTAATCATTTTTTATTTATTTTTATCAATATTTTTCATCATCAATTCACTAATTAAAAAATTTTGTAAAAATATCATCATATTCCCATTTCAATTATGAAACCTGAAAAATGAAACTTGAATGGATTGTATAGTTAAAAAATTCGAATAAAAATTGTAAACAAATAGAAAATGATTTATTTATAAAAAAATGATAAATTAAAAATTACTCATAGAACAATTTACGATCTATAAAATTGATCTCTTGGATTTTTTGCACGCACGCACGCGCGCACACACACACACATATTTCTGTGATACTTCATTTTTCTTCGTTTATAAAATTGACTTGTTTATAATTTCTTTATAACATTATTATCTGTACATATTCAGATATAAATTATGAATTAGGTTTGATCATTAAAAACAACCTTCCTTCATTGTTAAATCTATAGTATCAAATTTAACCTAATGTGGGTCGCCACTGCTCCTATTAAATATATTGTTATTTTTTACCAAAATTATAATATATAGATAATTAAATTTGACGCTATATTGTATCAATTTAACACTATATAGTGTTAAATTGATACTGTATAGTGTCAAATATAACCATTGTTTTAGTATAAAATAATGATATATTTAGTAGGAGTAGTGGCGACTCACATTAGGTTAAATTTGACACCATAGATTTAACAATTTTTTTAAACAAATTAGTCTCCAAATAATTTGGAAGTTTATATTTAAAAATTACATAGAAACTTAAAAATCTAAAAATAATTCCCTGATAGCAAGCCAACGTCAAAATGACAAGCTAATATCATAATGACAAAATAACATAGCTTGCTATCAGGGTTGTGTACTGTGTTACTATGTATTCTGGATGATCCTGATGAATTAATTGCTCAATTTTTTCGATTATAAAAATAAATGAGATTTTAACATGTTTGAGGATCAAAGTTCGTAAATTCTTAAGATATTTCTCTGGCTACAATCATGCTAGAAAATTAATCGCGTATAATCTATGAATATATTTCTCCGCGCGTGCTGTCTGAAGAGAGAAACTTTTGAGGACGTACATACACACCTACACACGCGCGCGCGCGCGCGCGCACACATAAATGTTGTATCTGTATGTACGAATACTAGTCTGCACTGAAAACATTGAAATGTGGCAACAGCATGCCCTGTCTCATCGCTTAGCGTACAAGAAGGAGAATTTCATCAAATTACAAATGTAAACTATTCAGAAACTCAGGCTTGATATAGGAGTTTACATGTTAAAAGCTGAAACTTTGAAAATGAATATCTCCATTTCGGTACCGCTAAGGTCTTCGAAATTTTAGATATGTATAGATAAAATTATTTTAAATAATATTCAAATTTCAAAAAAAATCTGTAGAAACTCAATTTCTCAGAAAAATAAGTTTTTTTTTATCGAAAATTGTTCGTTAACGTTGACACATGTATCATTATTTTGTATTTTATTGTTGCACAATTGTCTGGCGACTAATACGCCACAAAAATACGACACAAAAATGCGATGTTTTGTGTAAGAAATTTTTCTATTTATTCTTTACATCAGTCTGCTTTATCTTTCGTAATTTCAGAGAAACTGCAGTTACTATGAACATTTTCACATGTATATAATGCATGTATCTTAGAATTATCAGTTGCCCCTCTAATCTAATGTCAGAAAAAATCAAACTTAAATTAAGCATAAACGATACTATACGATTAATTTGAAAGATTGCCCGCTGTGAACATACAGTTATTATATTACATTTGTGTATATCAGCATTATCACACTTCCGTCACGAAGTATTTCGACATTAGAAGCATTAAAAACAGGAAATATTAGTCATTCTGCATTTCATTCTAGCATTATTTTTATTATTTTTCTCTTCTTTCAAGAAAATTTTTTTTTTTTTACAAAACATAGAATTAGAGCAAAATGAAGATCATTATGTTATCGGACTATCTTTTTTCCGAAACATATATGTTCAACTATTACTTACTGTATTTTATGTTCCTTTTTTTCTTTCTTTTCGTAATATCTGAAAAAATCAATTTCATTGATACAGAACTGACTTTGTACCACAATTAAATTGAGTTCAAATTTCAATACTTTTATGTGCGTGCGTGCGTGCGTGTGTAGTTATTGTTGTATACAAAATATCTAGGATTTTTGAAATCTGATTCTATCCGCGGGTATTACTCTGGATAGAAAATGCAAAACGTACAAAGACAGAATATCTTTGTACGTTTTGCAAACAAAAAATAAGTAAAACAAAATTATTATTAATAAATTATAATAACATATAATAATAAAATCAATTATACCTTTAGCACTTATGGAAAAAGATGGATTTGCGTGATTCTTTGCAGTTCTTACGATTACAAAATAAATATCCATTCAAAATTCAAACTAAAATTACGAAAAGTTATAACATTTATGAATTAATTATCTTTATTTAATTTTTCACGTTTTTCGTTTGAACAACTTTCTCGATGATAATCACTGCATTTTCTTTCAGTTGAGTGTTTCTCGCATAACTCTAGACTTACTACGCCATTGTCAGGATCGTACGAGCCTAATCGACAGTAACTCTTAGCAATCTTTCGCCTCTGAACTGTTGAAGTACAGTCTGTAACAACATTGCTGCGCATAGTGCATACGCCGAGAATTGTGATGCTATTGCAGACAAAAAAGAAAAATAAATTATTTATAAATGAAGCGCTGTACTACATTAAAAAAATATGTTTAAAGGGTACAGCTGTGTCACTAACTAGAGCTTTCCGCAAATAGAAGTTTATTACGTAAGATGTATCGCTTCATAATTAAAGTTGTCGTATCGATTAAAAATACATAATTGTGATTTTTCTATATTTGTTCGTTTGTTATGAATGAATCAATTGCACATAGAATTTTTATATGTAATTAAATGAGTTTAACGATCCTTCTTTTTTCATTTTATAATTATCTATACGTCAAGTAAACCAGTTCACAGTATATGTATAAACATTATATGACGTATGGTATCAATCTCAATATTTCGCAACTTTGAAAAAGTTCTTAAGTATATATGTATGTATGTTGATAGCTTATCTTTAACGTCAGCATTTTAATAAATATTTAAAGCTACTAAAAATTTCATTATTTATTTGCTCGAAGAGAAAACAAAATTATTAAATTATTATTAAAAAATATTAGTTTCTCGAAGAGAAATTGTTATATTTTGAAAAGTGCTAGAAAATTATTTCTCGTTTTTTAAATTCTGTAGAACCTTTTACCGATCGCTTGCAATTCTCAACGTACTCCCGGCATTGAGGAACAAATAGCATCTTTTTCTTCAGGTCATAGAAGTTTGGGAAAAAGAAATTATAAAAAGGGACGAGAGGTTACACTATTATATGTTACACTATTCATTTTGTTTTAAATCAATGAAGAGCTGTCACGTGTTTTAAAATGTGTTTTTGTAAAGTTTTTCCCTTTCTTTCTTTTAATTTTTTGGGTCGCAACGGATGAACGATGATTGTTGAGTTCATCGTGCATATTTCGGATCAATAAACCGTAAATCCATTTTTCAGTGATACAAAATGATTCGTAATCTCGCATCTTAGCAGGTCGTATTACGTGTTTCTACTCATCAAATTAATTGATAATATGCTGCATTACGAAGGAGTGTATCCGTTTTTCTCATAATGTTTAATCTTAATCAATTTAAATCACTGTTATAATAAAATATAGAAATAATAAAATGAAGATTGTTTCTTCATATCGTTCTTAGTATCTCAATATTTATTTTCAACGAAGTTTCATCAAGTCTCTATTTTCCCTCTATATATTGTCAGGAGTGCTAATTGCACAGGAGTCAGGAGTGACAATTGCGCCATGAACGTGCAAGAAATATAAACGATTAAATAAATGATTGCCGGAACCGATTTATTAAATATACTCAACAAAGTTACTTTAAATAATTAATATAAAAGAAAAGACCCTGAGTGAATATAAATTGTAAACTTACGAAATGCGGATTCAGAAATTGCGCGGAAGCTGTCTTCATCCGATACGCGGAACGCTCAAAGATGATTCGAAAAATATAGAATATAAGCGCGACCGCGGACAAATTTTCGTCGATCAGAAATTTGAAAGAAACTCATCGTGTTATTTTGTCTATCGTTTAAATGAAATTGTAACAGTATCTACCGCGACGTGGAAAATGCTAAGTAGAATAAGATAACTACTGGTGTAAAGTTAAATATATTCTATTAGAAAACTACAAGGCTATCTAATTTCATCTCCCGAAGTTCTTTGTGGATCTGCAAACCGTGCCGTGAAAAATCAGCACAACATATATATTCTTAATTTCCTTTCCTTTTAATTAATTTATTTAGGTCTATTTTTTCGTTTAATTTCTGTTCGACTATATCATTTTTCTCAAATATATAATACATTAAGTTGGTATTTCATATGTCGTACGACAAGATTTTTTTAAGCTTATTGATTGGCTGCAAGGTAGAGAATTTTTCGGATCTTTCTTGCAACCAATCAACAAATTTGAAATCGTTGTTGCACGACACATATAAAATATTAATATAAATGATGCATCGTGAAGATAATTGTACTTTTATTGTTCGTTCTATTTACGACACACATAAAATATTTATATACGATGCATAGTGGAGATAATTGTACTTTTATTGTTCGTTCTATTTCTTAACATTTATCCTTAACAAGGTTTCACCAACGATCTCAATTTACCTTTTATAGTTACATTTTAAAATGCCTTCTCCGAGGAAAATTTTATTCTTAAACTTTACTCTATACAGTACACATAACGTATATCATATTATATCGAATAAAATTTTTTCCTCAAAGAAGACGTTTCGGTGTAATTAGTGATATTACCTATATATAATTCTTTCCTTTTGTTTTAAACAATTTCATAACTTTTATTGGATTATATTAATTGCAGACCCAACAAAATGGTAGACGTGTTATCGACACGTCTGCAGGAGATATATGCCAAATGGGAAACCAAGACGCAAGTAACGCGAAATGCGGAACCGACGACTACACGATTTTCGCTGGATGGTAATTTTCTTTCATTTCGAAGCTATTCTTACGTAAGATTCTTACGTGTCGCGAGAATATACAATTACTATCAATCGATAGCTATCATCGGCGTGTGACTCTAACTATTCTCTCACAGCGTATTGTTCTTTCTGCGAGTAGATACAGAATACATGTCCCGATTGCAAGACGAAAGATATTTATCGCAACTTCTCGAGTCGTAAATACCATAACTACATTTAACAGATTTAAGAATATAATCATTGTATTCTCCGCCTTTCTCTCGCCGAATCGGATTGGAATCAAAATTCATAGACCATTTATTATTCGTATCAACTTTACTTCATATTTTCAATTTGATTTGATAATCTGTGTGTCAATTCTTTTATTTTGAAATTGATTATTATGTCTGTTACTCTAAATTTTAGAAATATGAAACATTAGAATACATGAAATTCTCTGTCACTTTTCGCATAGACGAAGAATTTCTCTGGATCCCATTTGCAATGAGATGCACTTCCAACAATTTGTTAAATGCGATGCAATTGCAGGTCTTCGACGAGCCGGCTTACAGTTACAACGAAGGAAGATTCAGGACCGGGAACAGTCGCGTAAGATACGAGAGAGCTCATTGTACAGCATCAAGGAAACTGAACCGCTGATGCCTTTGATCAAATACAAGTCTTCATTCCTGCATTACTGTTGTAACACCTGTGTGCCCGCTTCTAAGGTGAGTTTTTGTTACTAGGACTAGGTCCACATCATGTCTATAATTTATCATCCTCGGCGAGATGCGCGGTTCTTTTCCAGACGGCCTTGCGTGTTTTTCACCAATCTAACCCGTCGTGCGTGTCACGCATGCATGAGACTCCTTGAATGGAGCTACCCAGCAACCGATTAACTCATTTAACTTATCGTTAATTACCGAACTTATCGTTAAATACCAGCAGTCTCGTTGCTCCGACTTTGCGTCAGTTTCCGGTCCATTTTTCGTCGATAAAATTAATAGGCATAGTGTAGATATAGTTTATAAGGAAATCCTACACTGAGCTATATTGATCGTGATTTATAACAAAATTATTGAAGAAAAACGGTAATTTATATTTATTAATTTTATTTAATTTATATTTATTTTTGTTTATTTAAAATTTATGAAAAAAATAAATAAAATGTTTTTAAATTCTTGTCAAAATTTTAGCATCTCTATGGAAAAAACTTTTTTGCTTTATGGTGCTCAAAATATACATGATTTATTATATTTTATTTTAAATCTAGAGAAATTTTGTTTAAAAACAAAGTAGAGAATTCAGTTTGCTTTGAAGATCAATTAGATATATTATGTTTATTTAATTAGAATTCAGTTTACACTTTCATGTGTGTTGGACCAGATATCTTATTATATGTTAGAATGCTTTTTAGAATCCAAAGTAGTAACTATTCTATATATGTGAGAGCCATTATATTCGTTTAGATTCGCCAAAATAATACTCGCGAGAGTTTTATCGTATTTATCGTTATAATTGCGAAATTTACGTATGAGAAATTGTCGCAAGTTTTATCGATATTTCAGATTACGAAAAAGATTTCTGTATCGAATAACACACATAGGTCATCTACTAAAAATACATCCAACGAGATTATCCGGTTGCTTCTCAGTTTCTTAACCATGCGAAATCGCAGATTTCATGGACAAATCTTGTCTTGACACATCTTCTCACATAACGTTTTTATTCCGTTTTCTACAACAATCCGCATTAATTGCTAGTTGTGCCTGAGAAGTAGAGAGTGTCTGCAAGACATTTCATTTGCACATTTACATCTTTACACCTACAAGTATGATCTATTTTCGGTACACGATATGAGAGATCGGTGTGGGAGAGCATATGACGTGTGACAACGACGCAAATAAGTCGCCTAAGAACCATTAACTTTTAAAGATCCTATTGGTCCCGAAGTGAAAGATCCTATTGGCCTCCTAACGTGATCTTTTAGTTTTCGTGAAACGTAACTGTGCGTATGTGTAATTAATTATGTGTACAACGCAACGATTGATCATTCCGTAGAATTCTATTTTCAATAAACTGAAATTTATAATCAAGCGATGGTGATCTCATGATACACAGGGATACATATAGTTATTATGGGCTTATTACCTAATTAAAGAATATGTCCTCTGACATATGTTTAATTATGTAACGAAGCTTTGGTCGTCTTTCATCACTTGACCCTGTCCGGATAAGAACAATTATAGCATGTAGGCACGCATGCATCGACGCGTGCATAAATGTGAACTTCGTGTTAAGGCTTAATCTTGAAGAGGAAAAATTCAATCAAAAGTGGATTCGGAGAAGGAAGAGAGGGAGATTCGTCTCCCACATATACTTCGATAAGCCACGTGTATGACTAAACAATTTAAATGACTTTGAATTTTTGCAATTATAATTATTCTAATAATTCGATAACAATTTTACGTAAATAAAAAAAAAATATTTTCAATACAAAATTGTGTTTAGAGTGATGAAAAAGTGTCAGCATAGATAATGATTATTTGTTATCAAAGATCATCTAATAATCGTCGTTTAATAATAATAATATACAATTTGTATACACGTGGTAAATAGTAATAAACATGTATTTGATATTCTAATGATAAGAGCATGTGCGAGGAAACACGTGGATTCTTGTCACGATGGTGGCGTATTGTTATCATTCGCGGGTATCCAAAGAATGTGAGTTAATAGAAGTATACAAATATAATTTTATAATGTTTATACGAAATATTTAAAAATCTTTGCTAGAAAAATGAGTTGACTTTGAAATAGATTAAAAGCACGTTCAGTAATTTTAAAACACTTACTATATTTGACGTTTCTGAAAGAATAGAATATTAATTAGCTGCTTCTAGTTCTCATATATGCTCCTTATATATTTTTATTATGTATTTTTTGCTGTCTTTACGAAATCTGCATTGAAAAAAATTTTTTATTTTATTTCCGATTTTTTGTTCCAGGATACATTAGTAAAATCGATGCTCAAGCAGCAGCAGCAACCATATGGTGTGAATGTACTGACACAAAAACCAGATTCTCGAACGCTTTTTTCGAAAGTATTTACTCATCTATATCTTGTATTAAACTTCAAGAATCATGATTATCCAAGGGTTACAGAAACAGTAAGTTTTGCTCTCATGTACTCTTATCGAATTTAGGCTAAATAAGTCTTCACTATTGTTAAACTTGTTCTCGATGTAGGTCCTGAATGATGAAAAATTAAAAGAGGCCATCAAATTAACTGCATTAGAAACAGCTAATCATGAGGGTTGCAGCGAGGAGAAAGCGTTCGCAAAGGCGAAAGCCAGAGCCAGGAGCATACTTCTGCAAATGGAGAGCACTTGTAGTAATGCTTTTATTAAAGTAGCCACGTGGATGATGTACAAATTGTTGCCCTGTTTTATACAATCCATCGTCGTTATACCCTCTCAACTGGAGATGCTGAAGCAGGCGAGTAATACTGGTTTGCCGCTTGTAATGCTGCCCCTGCACCGCAGTCACTTAGATTACATAATGGTCGACTTCCAAATGATTGTGAATGATATAAGGGGTCCATTGATCGCGGCGGGGGATAATTTGAGGATGCCATTTTTCGGGTAAGCTTAGAATTTATAAAGTTTTATTCTAAGTTTTAAAATCTTATTCAGTAACATTTATGAGGATATATTTACAATATGTTCAATATATCAATTGACAGATGGCTTCTGAAAAATCTGGGCGCTTTCTACATCAAACGTCGTATCGATCCGGTAACAGGACGCAAGGATTTTCTTTATCGCGCAACTCTTCAAACGTACATCATGGAGAATCTTCGTGCTGGACACAATATGGAATGTTTCATAGAAGGTGGCCGCACAAGAACCGGTAAACCTTGCATGCCAAAGAGTGGTATTCTGAGCGTCATCGTCGACGCATACATGGATGGCACCATTGAGGATGCGTTTCTAGTACCTGTAGCGATTAATTACGAACGACTGGTAGACGGAAATTTTGTTAGAGAACAATTAGGACAACCAAAGAAAATGGAGACTTTCACATCGACGATTAAAGCTATGTGGTCAACATTAAGGGGCCGTTATGGCATCGTCAAAATCGATTTCTGTCAACCATTTTCCCTCAGGGTAAGAGAGAAAGAAAGATAATTTTTCTCAAATCAAATTGATTCGCATCAATAAATTGATACTTTTAATGTGGAGAGATGATTTCCAACAGGAAATGGTAAAGGCTTTTCAAGCTCAGCAAAATAAATTGGCTTTAAAAACTTCAGAAGGATATTTAAAATATACTATGTCGAATTCATCTCTTTACGGTACAGATGTAGTTGTGGAGGAACATCGACAAATGGTAGATAGTATCGCTAGGCACATTGTGTATGGTGAGTCAAGATGATTATTAGTATATATTATGAAATAAATATATTTTATTGATATAGAAATATTTCTGTCGATTGTGAAATGATGTCTTTATTATAATTTTTCAAGAGATGAATTTGAATTCATCATCGTCTAATTATTTTTAGATTCGTCAACATCTATGCCGATTATGTCAACGAATGTTGTTGCATTTTTATTATTAAATAAGTTCAGAGACGGTTGTACGTTAGACAAACTGGTCGAAGCGTTTGATTCGATAAGACAAGAGTTGGAATTTAGTGAAAAGAACATAGCGTTTTGCGGGGAGAATGTTGATATTATTAATCATGCGGTTGGTAGACGACAAATAAAATGATCTGGTTATGAAAAAAGAACTAAAAATTTATTAATCTTTGAATTTGTAGCTGGATATCTTAGGACCCGGCCTGGTGATGCAACAGCGACAAGAAATTACCGAAGCCATTGAAGGCAATCAATCTTATAAATCAAACGTCATCATAGCGATCCGTCCCGTATCAATTCTACCAAATGTGATAGAATTATCATACTATAGCAACACTATGCTGCTATATTATATTATGGACAGTATAGTAGGTAAGACACATGAGATCGACGAGCAGCTTAATCTTTCATTTGCATTCTGAATTTTTTTACATAAATAAAATTTTACCTCAATATTTTCGAAATAAAGGAAGGTATTTCTCTTTTTATTAAATTTTATGTTTTTAAACAAATTTTTTTTAGTTTTGTGTTCAAATTTTAATTTTTATTAAATATTGTAGAAGTTTGACATAAAAAAATCTAAATTGTAGATGAAGAGAATAAAAATATGATTGCAGATAGAGGGTTAATTTAAAGCGTAACCTTGTTATATTTTCAGTAACAGCTTTGTATGCTGAATTGCAGTCTCAGATCAACGATCCAATCGCGATCGCTGAGAACAATATTACAGTGTTGCAAAACAGTCTGCTCGAGCGGGCGCTCAAATTATGCGACATTCTTAGGTATGAGTTTATTTTCTGTAGGCCCTGCCAAGAATTGAGAGACGCAGTTCTTGAAACAATACAGAATATCTCGCACAAAGGCATTATTACCCAGAAAGAGGTATATTTGTTTTTTTTACATAGTAAATAATTTATTTAAATTATATATAGTAATAAAAAAAATAATTGACAGGAAGTTTATCTAGAGAATGAACTTTGGAGCAAAAGATATGCTCAAAATTTTGATGACAGTTCAGACGAAGAGTACTCGAGAGAACGGGAAATCCGGAAGATTGAATATAAAGTAAATTATTTTTCTTAGATTTTTCTTGCTATATAATAATATCTATGTATCAACTTTTAAATTATTATATAAATATTATTTAATATATTTATTAATCTTATAAGTTCTTTTTCTTAATTACTTTTAGCTGAGTTTAAGACCGGAACATTCTAGTCGCATGGAATTTTTACATACAATGTTACGTCCGTTAATTGACACATACACATGCAGTGCTTTCAATTTGAGGAAATTAGTCGATCGGTCGCTCAATGAACAAGAGTTAATTCAAGAAGTATTGAATGAAATCAAAACCAAAGTGGACGGAGGTATAATTAATTATGGTAAGTTTATATATATTATATATATATATATATATATA
>Ga0157364_1000900_pt1 | contig 23241 bp, 13 predicted proteins | sample AttsexASBM2_FD_111476 | JGI IMG/M metagenome (GOLD analysis project Ga0157364, IMG submission 111476) | Fungus gardens microbial communities from leaf cutter ant in Ribeirão Preto, State of São Paulo, Brazil - Atta sexdens ASBM2 | ecosystem: Host-associated > Fungi > Mycelium > Unclassified ...
AACATTTATATTTTATGTAAATTAATTGTGAATTCACATTTATCACTGCGATTTTACATTATTAAATATTTTCTTTGAAATTGAATGAAAAAGGAATGGGTAAATAATTTGCAAATAATTTCTTATTAGGTAAATTTTATTTATTATCATCTCTACAGCATGAAATATTGCAGCAACATTGCAGCAATATTTTAATAGTGGAACACACACCAAATTGCTATAATTGAAATTTTAATATTATATTGAAAATATTGTAACAATATTATAAAATCGATATTTTAATACTTTTTAGGAAATAATTGTAATATATTGCTGAAACATTTCAATTCAAGACATTTAGTATACCGTTCTTTTTTAAATGTCGATGTGTCGATGATTATTTTACTATCAGTTTCTAAAAATAATATAGATGAAATATTATGTTTTTAAATCGATACATAAACGCTTACAGATTACATTAGAAATAAAATAAGACAATCAATCAGATTTTGTAGATGTTAAATTAATTAAAGACGAAGATAAAATTATTTGTAATTTGTATAAAAAAGTACGTTATCTGGTAGACCTTTAAATTTTAATTCGCATAAAAATATTAAAATTAGTGGGAACATTCATATATTGCAAGAAAATATTGTCTTTATTTTTTTTTTACTTTAGCTGCATTTAATTTCGAAACTTCTCGCATAAATAAAATGTTTCTTTACAATAATTTCTGATTCTTGATCAACTCCAAACTAATTTAAAAATCATAAATGTAAATTATTTAATTTACATTTTTTTGCAATCGATAATTATGTTAATTAATAATTTAATTCATTGTATTTATTTATTAATAAATGCAAATGAAGTTATTTATGTATTTATTCTTTGAGATTGAATCTTTTTTACATCATAGAGTTATATTTACATCAAAAAGCAAAAACAATCATTTTGAGTTTAAAATTTATTTTATTTTGATTCGGTATAATTTTTATTTTTTCAAGATGTATTAATTTGAAAATAGCCTTATTGTATTTTATCAATTTTATACTGCATTTTGTTTAGTGTAATCGGATTATACATATATATGTACAGCACAATAAATCAGTAAATGTAAGTATAAATGACTTTACTTCCGTATAATACAGAATTAAGATGAAATAAAACATCTTCTTCATGTATTACGTTAAAAGATCTGTATTAAAATTATTATAGCTCGGAAACAAGATAAATTAAAAAGTTGAAAGTTGATGATGTAATGAATGGCATTAATGAAATTTCAATAAAAAATTCGTCGATGCTACAATGTTAGAAAAACGCTCAAAATAATATCTTATGTAATGTTACACGAGTCATATAAAATTTGAGATTTACAGAAATAGAAAAAGTTTAAATATTGCGCAATATTCGTTCAATATAATATATTATAGAAACGTATATGTGTGATAACATAAACTATAGTTTCTATAGTTGTGGATTTCTATAGTTGAGAAACGCGCGCCATCAAAAATTTGTTAAATTGCTAGCCAATTTAATTCGTGATGTTACTGTGATAGTTTAGTAGAATTAGCGTTTTCAAGATCGAAAAATTTCGGCGCGCGTTTTTGAGGACTACATACGTAATATATAAATTCACATAAGAATCATACAAGCATTTAAGATCCAGCTAATCTGTTTAAGGCTTTAATATTCATTCAATTTCGAAATAGTCAATTCAATTGTCAATAATTGTTTTACGCATAATGGCGTAAATTAATCTTGTCTAAGGAGATCAAAGATTTCACTAAAAGATAAATCATTTGAAATAGATAATTTTACATATTCTACCGAATCTGCATCGGAAAGACTCTCCACAATATGATCCATTGAAATTGAAGCGCTTGGTGTGAATCTGTTGAGACATAGACGTAATAATCAAAATTTGATAAAATAATTTGGCATTGAACGTTATAATTATATTGTTCGACAATCGTACGATAGCTATCACTTTCAAGAACTGTTATGGATTTAAATATATCATCATTATAAGAATTTTAATTTAAATTCTACAAGAAATAAAGATATACTACAGAAAATTTCAAAAAATAAGCAATATTAAATATTGAATTCAACCGCACATGTGGGAACACAACTAATAAAGATAAATGCCTTTTACTCTTAGCTAGATCTTAAATGCTTGTATAATTTTGTGTGAATTTATATACTACATATATAGTCCTTTACGGCCACTAAAATGTTTTTTCGTCTTGAAACGAAAACTCTACTAAACTATAGCAGTAATATTACGTGTTACATCGATTATTGATTACATTTTAACAATTCGATGCTCTTTCGCATTTTAGAACAATTTTATGATAATGCTGAATAACATATTAAAATCTATAAATAATTAAATGTTATTGCGAAAAGTATTATCTCTGTCCGGTTCTCTTGCATTACATGCGAGCATCCTAAACCTTTAGATTATTTTTTGTTGCCGTAAGTCGGGATCTAATAATAAGTGTTTCGCTGCCGTAAGTCGGGATCTAATAATAAGTGTTTCGAGTCTTAAGCCGTAAGAAAGTGACCAATTACTTTTGAATGCGAATAGAATAATTGACTATGATTCGTCTATTTCTTATGATTTAAATTAAAAATCTATTGTAAATCCGGGTAAAAAGGAACTTAAGAAACACGGTAGTCTCGCTGTGCTTGGCTTAGCCAGATTTCAGTTTATGATTGTGTTTCAAGTCAGATAAATCAAATCGGCGCGCAGTTCGTAGAACTAAAAGTGAAATATACGTGAATGAATATTATTAAGCATCAAGGTTCACTTTGAAAATAGGATCTTTTCTCTTATTTGAAGTATTGCTGCATACAACAAGCAAAGTATTAAAAACAGAATTTTCTTGAGAGATTGGAAATCTCCATATTAATCGATCTCCAATCCATATTAACTTTTATAAATAATAATACGAGAGACAAACAAAGGTATTTTTCCTCATGTTTTTTATCCGTATACGATGTGAAATCATCATTTGTCGATTTCCCGGCAATGTAATCCATGTCGTTAAACGATCATCCGTATCAAAGAGAAACGATCTTAATGGAGAAGGACAACGTCCGGAAAAACGAGAGGAGGCGAGAAAGTGAGTATCAGGCTCGAAAAATAGATGGATGGTCGTTCGCAATTTGGCCTTCCAATAACCACGACACAAAGTAGCCAATTTATAATCCCCTATCCCTCCCACCGCCCAGCATCCCCCTTCATTGGATACTTTTATCTACGTGCCTACGCCTTTGTCTCCCGCGTCTCTGTCGCTCCTTCACGATCACTTTTTTTCTTTTTTTTTTTTACGTTTTACCTCACCGACCAGACGACAGTACACGATGATGATAGCATAACTGGCGGGCAATGATCCAAGAAATTAAGTTTCTCCATTAAACCTTAATCGTGATAGGCAAGCATCAGCAAATAATTGCCTATCATTTTCGTTTGGGAAATTAACGAAAAACGCATATACTTAACTATTAATTCTTTGGAAATAAAATTGATATCATAAAGTCAAATAATGTTCACAGAGTTTAGTGTAATAACACTAAAGCAATTTAATTTAATATAGCGACATCTTCGATGGAAATTCATCAGCATTGAATTCCAGTTTCGTATTTATGATTATAATCTTCGTATTAGAAACACGCGACTTAGGATCTAGTCGGATATTACCATTAAATTATTGTTTAGAATATATATTATTAACTTGATATGATTAACGTAAAAATAAAAAAAAAATACGGAACTGATGATTACGTATTTAAATTTATAGTTTTCGCTGATCAGAATGAAGATATACATAAATATCGAATAACGTCGTGTTCCATTATGACACGAGCGCTGTCAGAGATATTCGAAACTTATTATACTCGATATAGATAATATTCACGGTGAGGGGAGTGTATTTACGACGCGATGCATTCTACGATCACGCACTGTCCACAAAACGCATTTATTTTCGTGGGTTTTCTACTCTTCTCTCCCCAAAAGTTTCGAACTCGGAGTCGGGCGACACGTGCCAGACTCCCATAATATTTATACGCGCATATCTATTTCTCGGTAATAGTAATCTACTGTCTTTGACAGTATATAGGCGGGAGTCGATTTTCGCCCCTCACGTGGAACAGCAGGGAATTAATTGCTTTCCGCATTGAAATTCGAAGGGGGAATTTTTCGGCGAACAAAGAAAACGGTTCGGTGATCGAAGTTAAGGAAGAGCTCGCGAATTGCCACGCGATCACTTTTCGGCAGCGACAGACATCCAAAGCATTATAATTCTCGTCGGACTGTTCTTATAGTGAATACAAGTCTGTTTTCTATTCTTGCACTAGACTACACTAGCATTCTCTTTCTTACTTTTAACAAATATCAAACATCTATCTCACTTCAAGTTCCAAAAGTGTTTAGCCACAGAAACCTCAGATCTCATTGTCGAGAATTCTATCGATCCGTTAATTTAATCTTGGATTACCCCGGCGCGAAGTGCGTAAAGATTTATGAGGCTCGTCGAAATGAACTTCGTAAAGCAAAAAAGTAGCTATTAATCTGTCGAAACATACTGTCGAATATGGTTACAGGACGACTTTTTAATGCGATTAGTAAATATCACTGCAAAACTATGAAATACTAACGAGCGTCTGGTTGAACACAGCAGAAATATCCCGAATATATCATTTAGATATACTATACTCTTTAAATCTGAATCAGCAATAATCACTGACATCAGTTTCAAGTATGTCATTGATAATCAGTGAATTCACAGTGGGAAATTCAACAAAAAAATTGGTAATGAAACATAGAATCTCTAACTTAGCTAACTTTGCTTCAGTGTATAAATTCAATGTAGGTATGATGTGATATATTGGAATTGATGTGTAAACATCGATATTTTATAATGCTCATTCTTTCTTTTTCAATTGAATTTCATTGATTCAAGAGACTACGTCCAGTTTGGGCTCTGGCTGCAGCTTCGAAACATAGCTAGGATTGTAGGGCATAAAAAAAGAATTAAAAAGTTTCATATGCACAACTTTGTAAAGTGAGTCCCTTGGATATTACAATTTGCTGTTTAAAATTTGTTATTATAACCATGTATGTAGTATCATTGATTTATTCGATTTCTTGAATCATATATATAGTATAATCTGGGATATGTCCAATATCTTGACAAAGACAACTAAAATCTTTTTTGAGCCTCGAACGAATAGTCATAAGTAATATACTAATCGATGTGGGTAGACACTCACAGAACATGAAACAAAAGGTTTTAATAGCCTAATTGAAATGTGGCAATATATGGGCCTTATCTCTCTTCAGTTTCCTCATCGGAAAAGTAAAAATATATCATTAACTGCTCTTGCTGGCACATGTCAAAGTATTACATATCCCAGATACCATATAACCGTCAAGTGCACATAGTACCCAACTGTACGACAGCCATTTTTGCAAGAGTAGTAATATTCTGGAATGTATATTTCAAACATTACTTCATTATCTTTGGTTACCGCCGTTACCATGGGGAGATACCCTGGATGTAAAAATCTGGTGATACATGGTTATAATAGCGAATTTTGGATAATTCTAGCACTCAGGAAAACTTCTCCTAAAATTAGGCTTATGAAATTTTTCGAGGAATTTTTTATTTCCTTTTGATACCTTAAAATTTTAAGCATATTTCAAAATTCATCCAAGGCCCAAATTTTTCTATAAAACTGGACATAGGCCCTATATACAAACATTATGATATCTTTTGGATATTTCTGTTATATGAGAATATTATTTAATTATTTATATTATTACTCCAAGTTTATTTTTATTTGGGACATTTTTATCAAAAATAATAATATTCTTCAGAGAAGAATTGTTCAGTATATTAATTTTTAAAATAGACTCTTAAGCATTTTTGCGAGCATATTTGTGTCTGTATAAACAAATTTCATTCATGTTCCTAACAAGAAACGGTCATGACGATTGCGACTTCTCTACCTTCCTTAGGGGTTCCAACTGTCCGTGAACTCGCTTAACGTATTACGAATTGAGGTTCCTCTTGTGCCTTTCTTCGTGATATCCGTGTCCGCATTCAATAGAGGGGTAAAACTGCCAGGGGGTTATTTTAACGACGATATTCCCAACGGGACGAATTCTAAGAGACCAGGGGAAGGCGTGGTCACGCATCACCGATTGACGGATGGATCTTCGATTACGATGGGCGACGTACCGTATAATTGACCAGGTGTCGCGAATCAACGAAAACTGGTGGACTCTCGATTAATCAGCACAAAACGCGCTTTCATGGAAAAGGAGCGCCTAGGGGACCCGAATCCTCATCGTCGATCGAATTTCCATTATGTGATAAAAACAATTTATTTTCCGTTTATAATCCTTATCTGTAAACACAATAATAAAAGTCCATACATTTTTTTTCCAATCACAAACTCATGATGGATTTCTGAATCTGCACTGTTAAATTTATAGTATCAAATTTAATCTAATGTGAGTCTCCATTGTTTTCACTAAATATATTGTTATTTTATACTAAAATAATTAATTTAACATAATTAAATTTAACATTATATCGTGTCAATTTCACACTACATAGTATCAAATTAACTGTATAATGTCACATATAACTATTGCTTTAATATATATAAAAAAACGATATAATTGAATAAGAGCAGTGTCGATACACATTAGATTAAATTTGACATTATAGATTTGTGTGAAAACGATTTTATTTGTTTGACTCAATCTTCAAAGAATTTTATGTTTCCAGGGATGCAAAAGAGCTCGATAGCTAATCGATTAAGTTGGTTTAAAATTTTATCATTTCTCTATTAATTAATCTTATTTCTCGATATGTCGTTCATCGGGAAAATTTCTCATAAATGAACTTGATAAGTTTGACATTTACCAATTTTTCTGAACGATGTCATGCAAAATGTGATAAATGAATTTATCGTCTCGTCCGTAGTTACTAGACGAATGATAAATCGTATTCGTTCCTTGAAAATATTTATAACAGTTATAAAACAGCATATTTCGAACAGTTTCATTCAACGAGAAAAATTCTACAAACAATCGTTTAATTATTGCGAGTAATACAAATATAGCTATCAGATATCGTAGAGTTTAATTTATTTCAAAAACGGTACGATTTATAATTAATGAGAGATTAATTATATAAATTCAGCGATCAATGTTTTGCTTTTTTAGTATACAGAATTATTATTATTATTTTTTTGATATCTTGTTTATTAACAGTATAGATAAAATGTTTAAAATATTTTTATTATTTAATTTTAAATTTAAATTTGAAACTATGTAAAAAAATTATAGCTCTATCATTTAATATAATTCTTAATGTAATGCTTAATTTATTATACATACCTCATATAGTTTCTTATATTATAAATCAAGGAGATCAAATAGAGGGATAAGATACGCTCTTTTCAATAACGGAGAGGGAATAAATAACTCAAAACACACATTTTTGCGTTTCATTTCATTTCACCAATATCTTTAGGATAATGGCATTAAAAAATGTTTATTAATATAATATGTATACTTTCCTTAAAATCATCATACTCGTATTCTCATAGCGTAATAATCATAATATATAATTATTGTAATATATATCTATATTTATTTATATATAATATATAATATATATTATGTTTATATGTCTTGCATATAGAGAATAGTCAATTAGATAGTAAGTTGTGTAGATTTTTGTTGTGTTTATTTATTCATCATTTTTTATTTGTTTAATATTTAATGTATAGGTATTCCATTACTAAACATACAAAAGCGGTATAAAGCTCGATCCTCACACGCTGTCTATTTATAGTAATAATCATCGCGTTCTTACAAGTTTCCTTAAAAATTGCGTTACGAAATACGTTTTTTTGTCCGTTTTTCTTTTTTTTTTTTCCTTTTTACCTTTTTTTTCCACCACATTTTAAACCTAGGCGTAGCCGCGTAATGCGCTAATGCTTATAGTGTACTTCCTGTTCGTCCTTTCGCTTAAAATACCCCCCCGGCGGTGTCTCCGCGTCGTGCCTTGTAGGGACCAGAAGGAAGGATAAGGCCCCTCCGGCAACGAGAGAAGCCGACCGGGAAGGAAGGACGTTTAAGCCCAAAACTGCCAGGACTCATATTGACCGTGTCCTCCGCTCTGAGAGTAGAGCATTGATTAATTAACGTAAACTCGTGTAGTGCAACGTGGGCGACAGGACGGTCAACCTCCGCTTCGTACGATGGACCTTGACCCCAAGTCGGGCACAAGGAGAGGAGATCGAACGACCGTCGACGGTTTCCTGACTAAAGTATTAAATGTCTACTACAAGTGTGTATGTATTGTGTGTGTGTGTGTGTGTGTGTGTGTGTGTGTGTGTATGTGTGTGTGTGTAGATGTATGCGTGTGTATGTATGTCAAATCGCTTCTCCGAGATTCCCGTCTCCCACGCCGCGTGTCCGTTTCCCTTTCGCCTCGCGCTTTAGTCCTTAGGCCCGCGCGAAGGACTCAAAACGCGCGTTTGCGAGGCGCACTGTACCACGAGATCGATCACGATCGGATGACGGCTCGCAGCGTGGGGCACGAAACGCATCTCGCGATCTCGCTCGAAGAAACGACCCGGGAGATGGTTGTGTTAAGCACTAGCTCTCGATCGAGACACAGCTTATCGATATTATAGTATATACTCTCTTTCTCTCAAACGCGATTCTCATCCTTTGTTACTTTCCGCTTTGTGTGTGTTTCTTCTTTTTTTTTTCGTGCGTCTATCTTCCCCTCAAAGTCGCTGGCGGGTGCACCGCGCGCATCTCCCTTAACGTGATCTTTCTCTTCGTGATCTTTCGCACGCTCGACGGACGTGTTCTCGACTGTCCCGAGATCGGCCATACCAACGACTCAACGTCGCGAATAAAAACGCATTTTATTCTCTACTGCGAATGTCAGCTCGACGAATCGCATCAGTAGACTATCTCTCGTTTCTTATCGTCGCTGTCATTCGCGTGTACGCCTAGTGACATTTTCTTACCTCGAAACACGCACGAGCAATCGCTACGGGAACATTTACAACGGCCAGCGCTCGATGTTCGCCCTCATGAAGGAATTCCTCGCGATGTCTTCGTTTAATCGTTTAACTCGACGCTCGTTAGTCGAAAGCACGTCCGCGCAACGTATGAACTCGTCAACAATTCGACGCGTTGCAGCGTCATCGTCAATTATCACTCACTACAAGATGGAGCGACGCCAGTTTTTTACAGCAAATATCTCTCGTTTTTTTTTTTCACAACCAATATCTTAATACCAAATATATTCTTCTTAAATCCTACCTATCCACATCATAATTATATGTTCAACATGCAATATAAATAAGAGCTCGTAAAGGAACTTATACATTTGAACATTATACAATGCTTTCTCAATGAATTAATACATATATTATAATATATACGAATTATGTAAAACTCACAAACATGTACAACTTTCAGCACAAAGAAAGAAACAGCATATACTTTATACCTTTTATTTGGATTAACATTACGTCATACTCGAGAATCTGGATGACAATACGTGTCGAAACTTAAACTATAACAATCTGAATAAACTCGTGATTATTACAGGAATCCCATTCTTCATTTTCTGTGGAGCAAAGATGACAATTACTGTCAGTGACCCGCCAGCTAAAGGTACAGCGTAGTATCTAATAACCCGAGTTAGACTCTCGCCCTCAAGCCAACCAAACAAATATAATCGCATACAATTACAATACGAATTATTAAATATCAACTCTTATACTCTAACGATAGAATGATCATAATAAGAGTTTGGCAAGCGCTAGGGAAATAGTGCCGATCGTACAATGTAGTGTATCTCGTGTATGTATCTCCTGTGTGCACATTATACATTCCTCTGTGTGTACTCTTTCGTTTTATTTGCGGTATCAGTGATGTGTAGCGACATCCCGACAGCGAGACGATCGAACAAACGATCTTTCAATCTGTCGACATGCATTCTGCGTCCGTAAATGCTTTATAGAGCGGGAAATATTAAGCTTAAGATCTGTCTAGAACAATTTCGAAAACCGAAGCTCGACAATAGACAGATAACGACCTTCGGTATTAACGATAACAATCGATTGAATTCGATTGTTGGCAATATATCGAGGAATTAGTAGATCTCGTAGATATCGGTAGATTTGAAAAAAGATGTATTTATTGATTCTCCACACGTCGACGTTCTTAATTTATTGCATGCGTCTTCGAGGAGAATTTGACGAGGAAGGAGCGAGGACGGAGAGTTCGCTGTTTTTCTCAGATTCGTAAAATTTCATCGAAACAGTCGAAGACGACGATCTACGTTTTAATAAGCGCCCTATCCCGTCCCCTTTTTTTGCAAGTCACTTTCGAATAGATTTTTATCAAAAATATATATATATATCTATATATCTGTGTATACATTTGTCTCACGCCTGTTCCTCTTCTTCCCATTTCTCACTTTTGGTCCACGGCATCGATCGGCCGTCCAACGCTCGAGTCTTACGTACGGATATTCGAACGATCAAGGAATTCTTGATGGTTCGGATATGGAGTCGTTGGACCGCTGGTGTCCGCCGTCGGAGTCGATCATATCGATACTTTGTCCCTCGGCTCGTCATCTACGATCGCACGAAATTTTTCCGAGATTTTGACAATTGTTGCGGATCATCGGTATCCGCGCTTCCCCCTCTCTCCTCCTCGTTAATTTTCACCTCGAATAGTCGACGCTGACGCGACTATTAAACGGAGATCAGTCTTGAACGATCTGCGTTCTTCTGTTATCTCGAATATTCGGCGCGAACTTACGAAACTTGTGGTCCTTCAAAAAACAGCATATAAAACGTTCTCGATAAAAAACTCCTAGACTGGAAAGATTATGTTTCTCGAGTCTTATCTTCGGCAGTTGCAAGTTACGTTTACGAGGCGATGTACACTTCCATCGATCGACGAACAAAAGACACTTACTTAAAAAATAACGTGCGAGATCGAACTTTCAATCATCATTCGTAATCGAAAATTAAGCAGTAAATTCGTCAATAATTTTCAGGATTCGTTTCCCTCTCGCTTGACTTCGACTTGAGGAGAATTTGGTTTCAGGTTCGATCGAGCACAAGTTTTTTTCTTCGTTTGATGCAATTTTTTGATAAATTTATAAATGTCTGGCATTCGGATATCTATCTTGATTGCCGCGGTCGATTAAAGTGCAGAGCCTCGGTATTATTTTCATTTATTGCTCCTAATAGATGTATGTGAATTGCATGTATGCGTGTTTATATGCATGGAGGTACACGGGAAGTTCAATTGGTGCTGTCGAATCTGTGTAATGATGTAACGTGTATATGTGTCGATTATGTGTACATATCTCATAGATAAAGGGGAAACAGCTAGAAAGAGATAATTTTTTTAAATAGATTACCGGTATTTCCTCGTCTATCCATAGGCGGGTGCATGCAATAAACACACCGAACTCTAACTACGATACTGATTTTTCGAAGCTTACATTTCTAACTGCCCGTGATTAACTCACGCGGCTCCCGTAATATACGTTCGTTCATTTCGTGGTTAAATTACCATGTCACTTAAGACCAGCTCGACAAAGATTCCGTTAATACTGCGAGCGATTTTCACTCGCGCGATCACCCTACCGCAAGGGACGACTGTCAACAACGAGATTAGCATCGAGAAAGCGATCGAGTTAACTCTGAAATCGGCATTGAGGTAAAACTTGACGTGCGTATTGATATACGTCGATATGATAGCGAACGGAAATTATCTCTTTTAGTTTATATATATTTATAAAATCTATATACGCCGTATGTCGATGTATGTGGGAGAAGTTCGGGGGTGACACGCGTGAATCGTGAGATTCGACGTGCGTCGTTGCAACGCTTTCAAAGTTATCGCGAAGCCTCGATGAAAATGTTCCTGAGAATTTTAAGGGGGGGGGGAGGATCAGTGGGGCCGCGCCTTAAGTGCTAATGGCAGTCCGGATTGTTAACACATAGCTACATGCGCGTATATTATATATCATACTTCGCTAATAATGTAACGTTCAGTGAACCTAGCGCTAGGTAAGTTTATGCGGTACGTTTATCATATAAACCATTTCATTTAATTTTTCATATTCGTTATCGCAATAATTCCTACACCAGGGAAAACATCGTTAAACATTATCTCTCGCCTAATATTATTCTTTTTCTTTTCTCATCACTCTTTCTCTCTTTCTTTCATTCTCTCGCGCTCAGTAATAATTAATAATCTTCTTTTTCATTTCTAATTTATTATTTCTTTCTCTCTCTTTCGCTCTTTCTCTCTCTCTCTCTCTCTCTCTCTCTCTCTTTCTCGCTTTATGTCTTTCCTCATTACGCCTTCGTCGTCTAATATTTTATTCAGCGCTCGATATAGTTATTCATATTAGAAAAATTTGTACTCTTATAGGGGAGGTATCGAGGGATACAGCTGCCTCGCTGTTGTTTTATATTTTCCATGTTTCAAGGGAACATCTTACCCAGTCTCGCATATGTCACTTCCTAAATCGAGTAACAGCCTCTCGCGATCTAATCGAATCGTGCAACATCGCGCAGAACGTGCATCGCGTTCGCGCACTTTTTTCCGTCCTTGTAAAATGTCCCAATTCGTGTCAGATGTCAGCCAGGTAACCGAACGAAGCACACGACGTGTCCAATCGCAAGGATAAGACTGATAAAAAAAATTACATGGTAAATAAATCGTCAGATTCTTTAATTCCTATTTTCAGTCATTCTGATATTTTAAAAATAAGATCCTAGGGTTGTGATTGTATCTAAAAATTGCTAAATTTTTCCCTGAATCGCTTTTGATGTATGAAATAAGATAAACAAAAGTATATACTTTTGCGCGCGCAATGATTTTTATGCGATAGAAAATGTCGACTTTTTTACCAATTTGCATACATCGCGATTGAACAGCCGCGGGCCACGTCGTCGTTTTTTATATCCTTGATGAAATTGATGTGATCGAACGAAATGAAGAACTCAGTGGTTAACTGGCGAGAAATCGGGTGAAGAGCTCGGTAAGGGATGATCGGAAAACGAAGTAGGATGGGTCAATTTTTTTAGGCGATGGTTAAAGATCCTTGCAAACCGCACAATCACACTTCTCTCATTCACGACCGCTAAACTGAGTCACGATTGCGTTCACGTAGCCTTGCTTGGGAGTTCCATCTGCCAATCTGTATTCATCATTTTAGCGATGGAAGAATGCGCGTGCAAACGCGAACTCTCTTTACGAAGTCGCAACGCGATCCCATCGTGACTCCTCGACTAAGCTACACGAGAATGGGAAATAGCTCCATTAATGCATAAGTATACGCGTGTGTATATATATGTTTACCACGTGCAACGTACCTACAGATAGGACTTGATACGAACTACGACGTCTAAGGAGAAGTCCTCTTTTCTATTCGCGAGAAGGACTGATTAACCGTGAGCGATTCTAAACCCCGTCAAATCTCTTCGATCAAACCGTACACCGCTAGTGGTAATATGTAATATGTATTTACCGTTATCGCTATCACGCTATTATATGTACGTGTACACGTATATATTCATTATGTGCGTATATATATATATATATATATATATATATAAATATATATATGTATGTATAATATTACCCAAAACCGTCGTTACGACTGCCTTTTGTAGGTTTCCTTCGAAAAAAGCTCCAACCTCGCGCGACCTCAGCTTCAACGTTTCCCTCCCCCTCGTTGCCTTCCTATTTATGGTAAAAATTTTTTGCATAGATCATCAGCACTCATCCGTTATGAATTTCAAACGTTCACGCGAATCCGCGCTCAGATCGTTGCTCAGTGTGATACCGCCAATTATTCGTTTTTCTGATTGTTTCGCCCTCTTTTTTTCGTTTCTTTTTTTCTCTTCTTAACCGAATATCGTAGGAAGGCGAACGAGAGTCGGGCAGGGCAGTAAGACATGGAAAGGCTATCGCAATTCACTATTCCCTTCGTTCCTTTCATCCATTTTATCGTTTCGTAATCATCTCACTTCTCTTTTTCCTCTCCGTCCTTCCTCTCTTTTTTCTCTTCTCCTCTCACCGCCCTCGGGAAAAAAAGAAATAGATCTGAACGTCCGCGATGGGAGATAAAACAGGAAATCGGAAAGAAGTCTGGTGCGCGATTGTTCCAGAAGACAGGGACGTTTACGTCGTTCGAAGTCTCGATTGCACGCGAAATGGAAAGAATTCATTCGTTAACCGGGACTCCAATGACGACGAAGTCGACAGCGATACGGTAAAGAAACGTTAGACTGTCCTTAAGTGTTCACTAGCTGTATATCCGTCAAACGCGTAGCCAATTACAGTTCGTCACAGTAACGACTTCGAGAAAACACAAACGAATCTGATTTCCGTGGACGACGTTCGTCGTAAAATACAATGCTTAAGAAACAGATAATCGAATAACGAAATGATAAATAAAAGAGAATAGCGCGATTAATTTAATTATATTTTATCTCTCGTTCCATTTCACGATTATGAAATTATATTACACATAAGTCAATCGTAAACTTTATCATCGACTTTCTTCAAAGTACGCAAAAATTTTTGCTATTTAGCTTTATAATTGACAATTTTTGGAATTATAAGCTTTCTTTGGCTCATATTTTAAAGAATCATGAAAATTTCGTTGTAATCTTTGTTCGATATGCGATAAAAAAAGAAATAAGACACAATGTAGTACCAAATATACTTAAGAAAGAAAAAAATAAAAAAAATGTCTCGAAGTGCACGCGCAGTCGTCAGAAGTCCTCCTATGCCTTAAACTCTATAAGTTTAATCTCACTACAAATGATATCGGACGTTGATCTCCGATGGAGAGCGGCAATTTCTTTTTACGCGTCCACTTCATTTTCCTTTCTCTTTTTATTTCTCTCTCTCTCTCTCTCTCTCTCTCTCTTTCGCTTCCTTCCGTAGAAAAACACCAGACCTTTCGTCACCTTTCACCCCTTTCCACAAACTTCCCGTTCGGTTGTCCCGTTTGGTCCGCACTACCAGCATGATTATTCGCTTTTGCATCGCAAAATGCTTGTGTCTACTATGATTTCTTTTTTTTTTTGGATCGCTTCCATGCCTGCCGTCCGATCGGTTTCTCTCCTTTCGATTCGCTTAATAACTAAGTAATACGACTAAGTATCTAAAACTACGCGCGGCCTCCGAATGAGGTGTTGCCGCATCCGTGTCCTCGTTCCGACACGAGGGCGGATCAAATTATGATTATAGAGGAGTATACTCTATATACCTATACGGGATTACTTATCAAGGTTACATCGACGATACACCCTGCAAACGATTACATTCGAATGTCTCGCGTTCGCGACGACGCGAAGCTTCGCGATCGATCGTGCCCGAGCGGATCATCGGGCAGGGACTAGCTTTCTCAGAAGATCGTTTCGATGCGGCACGATCGTCGATCTCGTAGCGCTCTATTATTCTTCGATTTTTATTCAGTTTACGTTTTCGGTTCTTTATCCCTTGTTACGGAAGGTTTATCTCTATCCGTATCAGAAGGGCTAAGCAGAGGCGAATCTTCGATTACTCCCGAACCCTTCTCGATATCTACTCGATTATAACATAGCGTTTCCGAAATTGCCGACGAATTGCTTTTGCCTTAAACTAAACTTAACAATGTCTTAATTTTGATAAATACTACCGTGTTAATTTTCCACACGACCCTTCTTTCCGTCTTCGCGTGATCGACGTAGCGATCGCTTAAAAAAATAGGGTACAAAAATTATTCATCTAAATTTGTGAGATCTTACCGAATCTAAAATCGCTCCTTCGCGTATTATTAATTTTTTTTTTATAACACAGCCGAATAAAAATGCCCGAATTACCTCTAAGAAACTTATATCGAGAATCTTAATTTTTAGCGCCTGATCCGCGTTCGTTCGAGGAACGCTCCGTTTTTTTTTAATTTTCATTTTGTAAAAAAGAAGTCTACCCTTAAGATCCACCGTGAACTTAGCCCCCATAAAGCGCGACGACTACGAGAGCGTATGTCGATCAATTCGCGCGATGTCTCTCTCTCTCTCTCTCTCTCTCTCTCTCTCTCTCTCTCTCGGTTAAATTTCGTTTCGCAATTTCTTTTTTTCTTTTTCCTTTTTCCCTTTATTTTCGCGTGTCCGCTAACTATATTAATTGTAAAGACGCAAATATTACGAAGTTCGCCGCAGTCGGATCGGCATTACTGTCGCGATTGGTGTTGATTTACAGTGACAACGCGGCTCTTCCCTTCTTACAGATGATAAGAAATGTACGTCGCAGTCTTACGCGGGTACCTTACGTACGTATACATTGAAGAACGTACATTCGTTATCGTCGACGTTGTTGTTTTATGCCATTATTTGCCTTGAGATCGGCATATTTATGAATCAATTGCGCCACGCGCTTCGCGACAGCCCGCGAAGCGTATATCGGAGGATTAAACGTGAGTTACTTAAAATGATACCATTCGCGCAAGTCGCACATAAAAGAGCGTTAATTATGCTAGAAAAATCCAGCACGTTATTCCCGATCATGGCGATCCATCACTTTGCATATGAATATCCGATTTAAGGCCGAAAGCGAAACTTTTCTGCACGAGTCGAATAATGACCCGTCTACAGAACTTAGAAAGTTGTCACCAGGCTTAATCAAAGATCCATCACGTGCACCTGTTAATTATTAGCGTGCCGGGAGAGTCCTTCATGATCAAGACGACGAACGCGAATGGTTCTCCAGCAATGACTACGCTTACAAATACAAATTCGACACGACGCTGTTTACACAGATGACGCTTTATATAAGTCTACTGACTTGGGGGTTATACAGGGTGGGCTTAAAGGGGTATACGTATATACGTGTATTTTATATGTATATATATATGTATATATATATATATATATATATATATATATATGTATATATATATACACGCTACAAGTGCGATTAAATGCACGAATAGGGAGTAGCACATCCATACACCATTCAGACATCGGTTAACACCCTAAGAAAATTGGTTGCAAACGGGTACTTTTGGTATAACGGGAGAAAAGGGGGAACCTACGAACTAGCGATTAATGTGTATCCCGTTAAATTCTTAATTACGCGTATTATTTGCGCGTTCTCGCAGCGAGCTTGTGCGCCAAAGACAATGCGTGTACCGCCCACGCGTGATCTTTCGCGGCAAGTTGCATAAAGAATCCAATAATGTAAAAAAAAAAAGATCAAAAAAAAAGGAAAAAAGAACCGATTCTGTCTTAGAAATGCGCAACTATCCGTTGTTGATTACGAAGTTGCGATTTCGCAGTGCGCTCGTGCGTGATTTATCGTCGATCTGTTTCCTGAAATCTGTAAAATTTCGATTGGCTCACGGCTCACGAGAGAAAGATGAAAAGGGAAAAAAGAAGAAAAGAGATATGGGAGTTGCGATCGAGAAATTGATTCTCGGGAAATGCGCCAATACGTTGAGCAGTGAACCAATTGTCTTTACACTTCCGTCAAATGTCGCAATCCTGCGTATCGATTTGCTTTTTATTCATGTTTTCGTCCTTCACGAATTCCATTCTCCCGCCTCCGCGTGTCCTCCATGTTTATTCCATCAGCAGATATATGTTAACGGGATCATTTTAGGCCAAGCGTCGAGACATCATGCGATACCAAAGCGACGAGTTCAGACTCAGATCGCGAATCCTTGACAAATTTGACCGACTAAAACGTCAACATTCAACCGATAAGACAACACCTCCGTCGCGAGTTACATTTCTCCCACCTGCTGCATTCTAAATAATTCGTTGGCACATCATTACGCATTTTAACCTTTACAATACTATTCCGAGTATTTCGTATCCGATTCCTTTCATGTAAATTTTTCGCAAATTCAATAAATTGAATTATATACTATATTTTATTATTTTCCAAAATGGAGTTTAAATATTTATTTTAGAAAATTGAAAGTATGTTTGTGAACTTTTAGAAATTTTGTTTGAAATATTTTATTAGGTGAAAAAATAGACGGATACGACATACCTGAACTTATACCAAAGCATCATTTTGTTTTTAATTACTATAAGATAATTTAAATAAATTCTTTTAAGCAAAGAGAAATCTCTCTTAAACTCATCACGTATACTTCACAGACTTAAATAAAATGAAATATACGAATTAAACGATTTGGTTGTTTAGTCCTATATTTTGTAAAAGCTATAATACACAGAATACGAATATAAAAAAATGTTACGTAAACGTAGGATACTGAACTCATCGCTACAGTATAAAATAATAATGTCGCAAACGCTAATTAAGAGAATCCATTTTCCCCCATATTCAACTTTACGATATCTTTAAATTGTAGCTCAGAGAGACACGCAGAGGCGAGATGATAGCGTTATACGTTAATAACAACATTATCTCTCCTATGTACATTTGTACCTTGGCCAACGTATCCAATCGACTCGATTACGGCCGAGCCCCCAGCATTCGTTTGAAAAATCCCGCACAAAATTTCAGCCATTTCTTGATAGAGATCCACTTGAGCTTCTGCCTTCCACTTAAAAAACGCGTATTATATTTCCATCATTCACGTCTTAACAGCAGCATTTCTTCGCCGCGTTAACGACAAAATTATCTTGCGATAATCGTTTGCGAAATCTCTCCTCGGGGGATCGAGAGCTCGGCTTCTTCAATCGTAGAACGTGAAAGACAGCCGGTGTGTGTACTATTTATGACGTCGGCGAACGATGCCCTTTCTTGTCTCGCGAACGCATCCCTTTCTCTTAGGGATGTCCGGAACTCGCCGGAACATCCTTTTGGTCTCCCTCGTCGCGAGAATCTTTAAGCAAAACGATTCTCGCGAAAGCAGTTGGCAGTGGAAAGACCAGTGCGATCGATGGACATGGTGTGCGCGCCAGTCGCCGACGTGAGAAAAACAAAACCGCTCTCCAGTAGCGCACTCGATAAAATTTCTTCGTCGTTCTAACGTTCAGTATAACAATCATTAGGCAACGTACATTAATTACATCACTTACAGGATTAGCGACGGAGATGGGAACGGATGCGGAGGGGTGAGGTGGAGCGGGAGGGTGGTAGGGTAGGTGGGAAGAGGAAGATGGACAAAGATGGAATTCGATAAATCCATTGAATGTCGACGTTTATCGTCGGGGGACGAGGAGACACTACGAGATTTTTTGTATTCTGTGAAACTTAATCGGAAATTCAAGAGACGCGGAGTACGAATTCCGTGGAATATCCCCCTTCGATACCGACGTTCGCTTCCGACGCGAATCCCTCCTCGCGTTTCATGTCCGTAAGCAGCGTCACTATACTTATCTCTCTTTCTCTCGTCTCTCGCGTAAATCCGGCGTCTTTAAATAGAGCGCGAAATGAGCGCAACACGTATCGTCTCTATCCATTCTTCTCACTTTGTACGTCTTTCGATAAGAATGTAGCGTTTGTCGGGCAGGCCGCGATTCGATTCCCTAAATCCGCATTCCTACATATATAACTCCCTTTCCATCATATATATTCCTCATCCTCTATTTCTGTATCTCTTTCTCTTTCTGCGTCTGAAAGTATATATTTAACCTGTAAAACAGGAGAGAATTCGAGCTGCCGCAAGGCACGGCCGAGTTCGCCTGCTCGGATTATCCATAGAATCAGTGTAATCTTGAGCATATCTATGATGGAAGAAGCCCAAGTCATCCTCGAAACAAATTTCATACAATTTTGCGCCAATGCCAAACGCCACCATATTTAAATAGACGCATTTATAGATTATACACTGGCAAAAAGACGAACATTAAAATCTGATGTAGTTCTCAGAATTTAGATTTAACAATATAACGCATATTTAAATAAAAACATAATATGAAAGTAAAAGAATAATGATGTGATTCAATCATTGCGGCAAGATGGTGGTATCTGGCATGCAATTCTCATTGCATTAATGAGAACAAATATTTATTATTCTTATTAGCTAATTGTGTACGCTAGCACACCTGAGCTTTCTTTCATCATGAACATATCAAGCTTCGTGCAAATGTCTCATGCGAAAGGGTTAAGAAACCGGCTCGTGCCCGCGCGACTAGCCGAGGTTCGAGAATATGGTATACACGAGTTAACGTTCATTAACGAATTAACATCACAATCAAGCTATTACAGGTCGAAAGGCGCGTTAACCACCACGGAGACAACCCTCGCCTGCCGGCGAGTCCTCTTTTTTTGGCTTCGTCGTGATCCGTGATGGTTAACGTGCGCGAAACGTGGAATTTAACTCTGAAGATCAATGTTCTCCGGTCTAAAACCGCACCCTCGACGTCCTCTGATTGAGCGGTATGGTAACTGTAACACTCAGGTAAGTTCGAAGAGACGGTTTTCAGCGCGGAGCCATTGAAACGCCAGGGGGTTTAAATATAACTGCTTTTCAAATAGTACGTATATCTAATAATATAAATGAAACGGAAAAACTGCGATATTGTTCTCAACGCAATAAATGTTCGCGCGATCTTCCTCTAATACGGTACGTAGGTAGTTATATGATTAACTATATGTGTACTTAACGTATTGCGCACTGATATAACATACGCACGTATATGTCTATGTATCTAATGTATTTTACGTGTTCGCTTATCAATCCTTACGACATTAGAAGCACAAAACAAAATCTCAAACATTGCTCTTGATCTACGCTCTATACGCGAAGTGAAAGAAGAAGATAACTGATGAACTGAGGAACGAGCTAAATTGAAGAAAAGCGCAAGAATTCTAGAAGTCACTGAGGCGATTCAGTGCATTAAAAAAAAACTAAAACGTCTGCTCTTGGAGACATTTTGGACACACCCCTTAATGAATTCGAATCCGGACGATTCGTTAATTAAATAACTAAAATAACGCTATATAGAAATATCAAATAAAATACAAATGCTTGTACAGAAAGAAAATATATGTTTATTTATTTTAGAAGAAATATGAGTCAAGTTATGTGAAAAAAAAATTTCATTTTAATCAACATAAAAATAATTATCATTTGATTTTAATATAATGATATTAATTATTTATTAAAAAAAAATTAAACGTATCGTCTGGAATCAAATCTATGTGCCGAAACGGCAGAAGGAAGATCGCTTGTGCGATTCTACCACGGAGTGTTGGGCCTCCTTCTCATCGATCACAAAAAATTATCACCATTTCGCGTACTCTCGCGTACGCTCGCGTAAATAATGCTGCAAGAAACTGTAATAGAAAAAAGGAAAATCAAATTAGAAGTTTCATGCCTGAGCTTTATTTATCGTCGTATCGAAGCGTTTAAGAGTCGAATATTATGGAAATAAAGAACTGCTCCGCTGCACGATTGTGACGACTGCTTGTCATCCCGATTTGCTGCAATAATTGCGACTAATAAAGACGCTGTTAGAAACAAACTGTGTGTGTTCGTGTACGTATATATGTGTATATTAACGCGTGCGTGACCACGGCGTATTGCATATGACTATGACGAGAGATCACGAGGCGATTTTCACAAGTGGAAACGCATATTGCTCTAAGATGATATAGCGTAAACAGAAATCAGTCAACAAAATGGGGTTCATTACGATTTGATCAAAGTGTTAAATCATTCGATACTTCACATAGATTTCGTTTCACGTTCTGTATAATATACTTGCCCAAATTTGAAGTACAATCTCCAAACTATTTTGTTCAGGCTATCATCTTTTCTATCTCAACGTCATAGCAAATTTCGGCTCTTATACGCTCACCGAATAAATATTTGAGATGAAATATCGGCGCCCGATCATTATAAAGTAAACTTGCCTCGTCAATGGTTCCAGCCATTTGATATTTATAACGTTTAGGATTCTTGATATTTATCTTTTCCGTTATCATCTCGATAACAACAGATATTATGATGTGCGATCTCTATGTGTTATCAGATGAGGTCTGTTACAATCCCACTGTTCATACTTTTGCGATTTATGGTTTGAGAAAGTGAAATAAACTTGCCCCTCGTGTCTCATCGTCAATACCATAAAACGCGCATTTGTGGTTTTCATGTGATTTATTTAACGCGTGCGGTTGCATATGTGTAATCAGAATGTGCGTGTGTGATTTCTTTCTCTCGGTATATTTCTAAGGAGCCCGTATACGTTGCTTCGCACTTTTTTGCGACGTACACGTTGAGAACGTACGTATATATAGATTTATATATACATATATTTCGATATATATATATACCTATAGTTGTCTAGCACAGCTGTAAAGACCCTTATTCGCTAAAGAGACAAAAATTGATGATTCTTAAACGTACGTATTATTCATTTTTCATATAATATATATATATCTATCTATATATATATTTTCACGTATATATATTTCTTCATCTATTCATTTATTTTATATATCGAATTATTTAAACGAACTTTGACCGACGAGAAAATAGTTCCCTCACGTCCTGTGGCCACGTCAAGGCCGCGTGAAAGGATTCCGATGAACAACCGATATAATTACTATGATTAGTACGTAATAAAATTTTCCCTCTCCCCCTCGTCTCAATTGTTTTCTGACATCCACAATATGACACAATAACTTATCACTAGGACGATTCATCCGGTCGTCTACCCGATTTTACTCGAAGACGTCGTTCGGTTGCACCGGCGCGGCGCGATCTTCCTCTATTCTAGAGTTAGATTCTAGAAATTTCTCTCTCGCCCCCTACTTCCGATATAGAGTTTCCGGAGGGAGGACGCACGCGTCGCCCTCGCAGCTCAGCGCGAATGGCGTACGTTCCAATATTCCCTCGATCGAAGATCGAATTTCTGTCTCAAGGCCGACGTCGATCTTGGCCGAGTTCCCAGTCATGCTCGATTCAAAGTCGACCGGCGCCGAGGTGGAGGTCTGTGGGGAGGGTTGTCGCACGTCTTCGCGCCCCCGAGGCCGAAGCTCGAGAACAGAATCTCACCTTCACTTTTCCTCCCCTCCCCCCTCCCTCCCCCCTCCTCCCTTTCCTTCTAAATCATCCTCCTCTCTTTGGAAGCCGGGTGAACGACCGGCGAAAACGAAAGGGCGAAATCTTAACTACAAGAAAACCGTCGTTCTATATATATAAACTTACTATTTATCGATGATTCAAACCTTTTCTTTTCAAGTAATGACTCTACACT